>TBL_comb47_HYPODRAFT_10006181_pt1 | contig 13013 bp, 12 predicted proteins | sample TroBogypolimnion_40_FD_10682 | JGI IMG/M metagenome (IMG submission 10682)
TGGGCGCGTCGTGAGTAACTTTATTGTTCAGGCTTTGCAAGGTAAAGACATCACCATTTATGGCGATGGCCAGCAAACCCGAAGCTTTTGCTATGTAGATGACTTAATTGATGTCATGGTCAGAATGATGAACTCAGAGCAAGGATTTACTGGCCCAGTCAATATTGGCAACCCTGGTGAGTTCACCATGCTCCAATTAGCAGAAACAGTGCTCAAGCTCTCCGGTAGTAAATCAAAAATCATTCATCAGCCATTGCCATCGGATGATCCTAAGCAACGCCAGCCTAATATCGAGTTAGCTAAAGCCAAGCTAGGCTGGCAGCCTAAGGTCAATCTTGAGGATGGCCTGAAAGAGACAATTGCTTACTTTAAGAAGACAGTGGCTTAAGTTGGTTTCTGAGATATTCTTTACGTCATATTGTTTAAATAGAGCGAAATTATGATTAATAAAATCCTAAAAGTTATTAAGATGAAAAGAGCAGAGAGATCTGAATTTCTCTTAAAAAAATTGAATCAACTCCCATTTAAATACAAAAAATCAAATGGCAAATATCTTTTTTTAAATTATCAGCCCGCATCTTATGTCGATTTTAATAAACACCAAGAATTTGAGGGTTTGTATAAAAAATTTATTAAGCAAAACCATGAAAATAACTCTGGAGATATCATTAGATTGTGGAGTTTAATTTTAAATATTAAGCAGATTTTGGAAGAAAATATTGAGGGAGATTTTGCGGAATTGGGAGTGTGGAGAGGAAATACTGCTGCTATTTTGGCCTACTATGCAAAAAATTTTGGTAGAAAAGTAATCTTATATGACACTTTTGAGGGGTTTGATAAAAAGGATCTGACGGGTGTAGACGCGGACATAAGGATGTCCTTTTCGAACACATCAATTGAAGTGGCAAAGGATGTGATTGGTGAGTGTGCGAATGTTTGTGAATTCAATAAGGGGTATTTCCCTTCAACAATCCAAGATCACCATCGACAATCTAGATTCTCTTTAGTTAGCTTGGATTGTGACTTATATGAGCCGATGAAGGAGGGCTTGAAATTCTTTTACCCCCTTATGTCCAAAGGAGGTATTTTTTTCTTGCATGATTACTCAAGCAATTGTTGGCCCGGAGCTAAGTTGGCAATTGATGAGTTTTGCAGAGAATCTGAAGAAAATTTGATATTAATAGCTGATTTAGCTGGAAGTGCATTTTTTCGAAAGACAAAAGGATAAAATAGCATGTATAAATTCAAGCAAAAATTAAAGAAAATCCCATATGTTACCAAGGTAAAAAGAGTTTTAGAAAACTTCCTATTTAAAAATGTTACGAGTAATCTTTTAAGCCAAATTAAAGACTTGCTTCTGTTAGAAGATTTTGAAAATAGGAAATTAACATTTAAAAACCCTTTAAATCGATACGGAAGAAAATGTTTTTCTCAGGCCGATGAAGATGGTATTACTTTAGAAATTATTAATAGACTAAATATAGATAAAGGTTTTTACATTGAATATGGCGTAGGCGATGGATTAGAAAACAATACATTAGTCTTGGCGACTCTTGGCTGGAAGGGATTTTGGGTTGGAGGAGAAGACCTTGCATTTGAAGTTACTGCGAATAAGGAAAAATTTTCTTATTTAAAATGCTGGATAGACCTTAAAAATATTGTAGATATTACTAATAGTCATTTAATTCAGCTTTCAACGAAAGAAGTCGATCTGATTTCCATTGATTTAGACGGTAATGATTTTTACTTTGTGGAGGAACTCTTAAAAAGTGGAATAAATCCGAAGGTTTTCATAATTGAATATAACGCTAAATTTCCGCCGCCAATTAAATTTAAGATTGATTATGATGAAAAACATCGGTGGAGTGATGATGATTATTTTGGTGCTTCACTTCAAAGTTTTGATGACTTAATGCGGTCTCACCAATACTCGCTCGTATGCTGTAATTACCTCACTGGGTCAAATGCGTTTTATATAAAAAATAACTATTTAGAGTTTTTCAGTGATGTCCCAAAAAATATTAAAGATATATATATGCCGCCAAAATATTACCTATTGGATCGTTTTGGGCATGCCAAATCATCAAAGGTGGTAGAGAAAATAATTAATCAATAATGTTTAAATTATGAAGTACTATTTTAGAGAGATTTTGATTTAAGTAATGATTGATACCATTAACTACTTGGCTTTTAATAACTGATTGTTGTGATTTTGGTATCAATGGCCTAATTTTGTTTGTGATTAATTTAATTTCAGGACTCCAGTATTCCACAACATTATCATCATCAATTACATGAATTCCAATAATAGGGACATCAAAACCTGGTAAAAATGACCAAAACAATGAATTGACGCATATTGCATGAAAATTATCACATATTTCAATTAGGCGATTTATCAGATAAAGGGATTCATCAATCAAGAGTTCTGTTTTATCAATAAATAAAATATTTTCATTAGGTATATCTGGGGCGCCACCTTTTGAGTCAACAACTATATATTGGATTAATTTATCCGAGAATCCTTGGGTAAGATTTTTTAAAGACATTAATCTAATAATATCAGGCAGTATATTCAATTTAACATTTGACGATCTTGTTTCGAGATGTATAAATATAATATTTTTGAATTCATTATTTGCAATATATTTTTGTTCTATATATTGAATTCTTTCTTGAGAAATTCCTGAGAAAAATGACCATTTCTTGGTTGGATTGTGAATTATAGATCTAATGCCATACCATTGAAACACAGCATCCTCTCTTTTGCAAAAGGATGGCGAGTGGTACATCAAAGGAAGTGCAAGTGGATCTGTGTCTTTATATTTTTCACTGATTGCATCTAAGGTATAAGTTTTATAGTTTAATATTTTGCTTTTATTTTCATAGTAAAATATTGAATTAATGAAGGGCAGTGATCTAGCAAGAATTTCTATCGAGGAGTCATTTATCTGATCTGCTGACTTACTTACATAAAGATTAATTGGAAATTTATATTCCGAATGAAGATATGATAAAAAGGGTACGCAAAAAATAAAATCACCCATTCCCATTCCAACATAAAAGTTAAATTCCCCGCTTTTAATCATCGCTTTGTAGATAGATTTTTTGAAAATAAGGATATTTAGGTATTGTATTTTTTTTGAATCAAGACTGATTTTTATCTCAATAAAAGTATTAATAAGGTATGACCAATAATATGCGCTGGCCGGAACAAGCTCAACAAATTTATAAATAAATTTCCAGGAAATTAATTTCAGATTATTCAAGACTATGATCAACATAAAGCGTATACGGGCAATTAAAAAATATTTTATTGGGGCAGACCCTATTTATGGGTGGCGTATTCGAAAATCTGTGTGCCCTAATTGTAATAGCAATTATTTTTTTCAATTTAAAAATACTCCATTCATGACAAGGTGTGTGGGGTGTTTAGCAAACTTGACTAATCTCTCGATCATAAGGGTTGTAGAAAGACATAAAATAAATCATGAAGTGCATGATGCTTGGGAGATGTCATCTTATGGCGCGACACTCTCATTTTTAAATAGAAATATAAAAAATGTAATCGCTAGCGAATATTTTCCAGGGACGAAGTCTGGCGAATCCTTGAACGGGACGCTGTGTCAAGATGTTCAGTGCACATCTTTTGAAAGTGGATCGCTAGATCTGATCACTTCCAACCAAGTTTTTGAGCATGTGCCTGATGATATCCATGGATATAAAGAGTGTTTTAGGGTTCTGAGAGGAGGAGGCGCCCTGATACTAACAGTTCCGCTCTACCCAATTAAAGAGACCGAGCAAAAGGCAAAGATAACTAACAGTGTAGACGTTGTTCACTTGTGCGAGCCTGAATATCACGATAGTAGAGCGGGGGGGGCAAACTCTGCATTAGTATTTTGGCGCCATAGCGTGAACGACATTGTCTCACGGGTAAATCTAGCCGGCTTTAACTCACAGCTAATTAAGGTTGAAATATTGCCTGACCAGGATGATCCACAGTTGGTTGTATATGCAAGAAAGATTACTCGATGAAGATTTATGATTGCTTTCCATTTTTTAATGAATGTGAGGCATTGCGAATTCGTTTGGAGGAACTCTGGGACATTGTTGATTATTTTGTTATAGCTGAGTCCAACACAACACATTCTGGCAAGACTAAAGGATATAACTTTGAAAAAAATATCAATCAGTTTGAAAAATATCTAAGAAAAATAAGGTATATCAAGGTGGATGATATGCCAGAAACAGAGGATTCCTGGGTCAGGGAGCAGCATCAAAGATATTCGCTACACCGTGGGTTGAGTGATTTAGATAGCCAAGACCTAATTATAGTTTCAGACTGTGATGAAATAGCAAGATCATCCACAATTCAAAAAATTAGAAATCATGGAAATAAGAATTCTAGATATATTTTAAGAACACCATTATTCCAATATAAAATTAATTACATGAAGATTTTTTACCCTACTTTCTGTAGCAATATTATTATTACCAAAGGAGAGGTATTTACTGATCCACAGAATGAAAGAGAGCTAACATTTATAAAGTCGAAATTGAGAAATATTGAATATATTGATCATGGAGGATGGCATTTCTCATATTTAGGAGATAATAAAACTGCGATAACTAAGTTAAAAAGTTTTGCGCATACAGAAGGTGATGTTCCAGAGATAACTAATAATTATGATATAGAAAAATTTATTAGCAATAATACTGGACATAATGGAATTTTATATCCTGAGCGATTTAAGGCAGTGAAATTAGACGAGTATTTTCCAAAATATTTATTGAAAAATAAAGATATTTACCATAAATTAATTATAAATGGATCATCAGAAAGTGTTCTGGAATACTATATCGACAATAAATATATGAAATTTAAATATTATTTATGGAGATATATGCATCGAGTATATTCGATAATATGGAGAGCTACTGGTGTTTGATTTCTGCAAAAGATTAGTTTCAAATTTAGGTAAAAAAATCAAAATAGAAATTGTTTCAATTTTGTTTCTTATGTTATTAGCCTCTATATTCGAAATATTAAGTCTCGGCTTAGTTATGCCATTTTTAGCAGCTATATCAAATATAGAAACACTTAAGAAAAATTACTATATATTAGAAATCATAAACCATTTTGAGATCTCGAGTAATAGTCAATTGTTATTGCTGGTATGTAGTGCGTTTGCTGCCGCTTCTTTAATTAGTGGAGCAGTGAGATTGTATTTATTGTGGATGAATAATAGACTCGCATTTAATTTAGGAAATGAAATATCAGAAAAAATATTTATAAATATCTTTAGAAGAGATTATATTGAATTTAAATCTACTAATTCAAGTGAATTGGTAGATATTATGGCTATAAAAACAAATTCAATAATATATCAAGTTATTCTTCCCGGATTAACTTTAATAAGCTCAGTTATAATTTTATTATTTATATCAATTTTTATATTTTATGTAAGTTACGAAATTGGGTTATTTGCAGTAATTATGTTTGGTACGTTATATTATTTAATTATAATTTTAACGAGAAAAAGGCAGAAAATGAGTGGTTTAGTAATAGAATGCAATACAAAAAATTCAATTCAAATTATTCAAGAATGTCTGGGTTCTATTAGAGATATTATATTAGACAATAATGTTTTTTTTTACTACCATAAATATAAAAAAAATGATAACGATTTACGTAATGCTCAAATAACAAATTCATTCATTGGGAGTTTTCCAAGATTTACGATTGAATCTATTGCATTATCAGTAATTGCATTGTTTACCTATAGCATTTCAATAGATGGCAAAAATGGAAATGAATTATTACCTGTATTAGGATTATTTGCATTAGCATCACAACGATTGCTTCCCTTGGCTCAACAGATATATCACTCATATAGCATGATTAGAGGGGAATACAGTTCATACGTAAAACTTATAAACTATTTTGAATGTGATTCATCTATTTACAGTGACATTATTGAGGATAAATATCTATTAAAAGAAAGGATGGAGTTAAAAAATAGTTACTTTACATATAGCAATAACCATTTGATCCTAAACAATGTGTCGATTAAAATAAATAAAAATAGTATAGTTGGTATTGTTGGAAAGTCTGGTGCTGGTAAAAGTACTCTTATGGATGTTTTATTAGGATTGCTCCCATTAAATGCCGGAGAGTTTTTAATAGATGGAGTAAAAATTGAACAAAAATACATTACTAGTTGGCGTAGTAAGGTTGCTCATGTACCTCAAAATATATATTTGATTGATGGAACGATAGTTGACAATATTGCTTTAGGCTCAGCTACTGGAGGATATGACAGCGACTTATTAATGGAAGCTATTTCGAAGGCCCAGCTTTCTGACTATATTGAGTCTTTAACGGATGGTATTAATACCCATGTTGGAGAGGGTGGCTGTAAATTGTCTGGGGGACAGAGACAAAGGATTGCAATTGCAAGGGCACTATATAAGAAATCCGATATCTTATTTTTTGATGAGCCTACCAGCGCCTTGGATGCTGCAACTCAATCAGATATTATGGATTCAATAAGCACTTTAAAAAAATACAAAACCATCATTATCATCTCTCACAATTCAGAAATTCTCAAATATTGTGATGAAGCTTATGAAATATATGAGTCTAAATTAAAGAAAATTTTATAATTGATATGAAAGTTAAAAAAGCATTAGTTGGAAAATACCATATAAGAAATATTTTCATCAATAGGATGTTTTTGATGATTGATTTTTTTTTTAATTTACTAAAAATTTTCAAAAGAAAAAAAAATATACCACAAATCCCCAAAAGAATACTTTTATCTAATGTAGCAGATAATGGAGATGTTTTAATATTCTCAAATTTAATAGATATTATTATAAAATATTATCCTGATATAGAGATTGGAATATTAGTTTCTTCTAATTCAAAAAAAATTATTGAATATATTCCTAGCATTAAATATATACATCTATTTGACCATTGGAAGGTTAATGCCTCAAAATCTAATGTTATCAGTTTTTTTAAAACATTTTTAAATGCTTACAATAGCATAAGGAAGATTCAATACGATACAGCGATTGAGACCTATTTCTATTACCCAAATGGAATATTTCTAATGTGGTTAGCTGGGATACCAACAAGAATAGGATATGAGTCGGGGGGATTTGGTTCGCTGCTAACAGAGTCATTTAAATGGACAGAGCAAAATTCACATGTAATAGACTATCAAGTTAAATTGTTAGGGGCAATCGGTATTCCTTACAGTAAGATAGTTCATCAAAAGACAATTGTGAGGAATTTTAAGGTTTCAGAACCTCTGGATCTAAATTTAAATAATAATTCATATATTTTAATAAATATTGGCTCTAAAGATATTAAAAAAAGATGGGAAATTAATAGTTGGATTTACATAATAAACCAGTTAAAAAATTACGATCTGAAAATAGTATTTACAGGCATAGGAACAGAAGAAGATGAAGTAGCAGCTATTATTAGAGGTTTTAGTAATTGCTATAATTTATGCAACAGAATAAATTTTGATCAATATATTAATTTAATCGAAAATTGTATCATGCACATAGGAGTTGATTCTCTTACTGGACACATAGCAGCTGGCTTTGCTAAAAAATCTATAATTCTAAAGACTGGGATAAATCCTGACTCAATGTGGCGTCCATTATCGACCAAAGTAACAGTATATAGGTCGGAAACTATTTGTTATCCCTGTTACTTATCAAATGGATGCAATACGATGGATTGCATTAAAAAAATAGATCCGATTTTTATTTCCCGGGAATGCAATAGTTATTTAGATGGAACTATGTGAGTAAAGAAACAGTTTTTTTTATTATTGGAGGGAGTGCTCTAATATACTTTGTTTTATATTTATTATATTCAAATATTAATAAAAGTTATATTAATTGTTTAACACCGTCATTAATATATTATTTCCCAATTTTATTTATCTTGGAGCCAATAAATATTGCAAATAATGGCTTATCTGGTACAGTATTTGCTTACTCTGTCATATATTGTACTGCTATATTTTCTTTTGCTGCATTTATTTTAGGATTACAAATTAACATAAAAGACGGAATAAGTTCTAATCAAGGCGCTCGAAAAATTGACTATAGTATTTTTCCTTCTTTTATATTCGTATTAATAGCATTATTATTGTATGCTCCAATTCTATTTGAATTTAAAAATTACCTATTAAATCCAAGGCTAGTATATTCAGCCACTAGAGTTGGATTTGGCCCATCTTTTTTTCTTTCTTTAGTATTTTCAAATTTAGCAATAATTTCATTATTTTTTATTAATAAAAAATACTTAAGTAAATTAGTTATTATTTCTTTATCTTCATTAATAATTTTCATGCATGGAGGTAAGGGCCCGGTAGTAGCTATAATTTTACAGTTCTTAATTTTTAATGTGTATGTAAATAATTATAGGTATTTATTTTTTAAATCACTTATTATATTATTTTTGCTATCTTTTTTAATAATAACTTTATTCTATATATTTTATCCTGGCATCGATTTAAGTGATTTAGTCTTTGAGATATCAAATTATTCAGATTTTAATAGAAATGCGATGTTAGTAATAGATGATAATAAGGAAATCTTACTGGGACAACTTACCATAGGGGAGCAATTTTGGTCTAGAATTCCCAGATTTCTTTTTGATGACAAGCCACATGATTTTGGAGCCTTCTATTTGGCTAAATTATATTTTCCCGACGCATTTTATGGAATGCAGGGTGCACCAGCGTTTGGGGTAATGGGCGTACTATATGCAGATTTTAGTTTTTTAGCACCCTTTATCATCATCATTTTATCTTTAATATCAGGAATTCTTTCAAAATATTTTATTAATAAATTGAGATTTAGTAAAAATATATTTTTATTTATTGGTCTATTATTTTTTTCTAGTGTCCCATTATTTAGCATGGGTTCAGGATATTTATTACCTGAAAATTTACTTTTAGGCTTTGTGGCCCTAAAGATTATAAACTTTTTCTCACCCGGTGATTTATGTCTAAAAAAAATATCTTGATAGGATTTTATAAAGGAATTGGTGATTTTGTTAATATGATTCCAATTTTAAAGGAACTCGATAAAAATTATAATATTAATATTCTTATTACCCGTCCTATAATACCTTTCATAGATAATATTGATTTGCCAGGAAATACTATAAATTTCATTTTATTTGATACTGTATCTAGCGGAAAATTTATAAGCCAAATAAAATTATTATATAAATTATCAGGTATTAAATTTGAATATTTTTTTATCTCTCCAGATCCACAAATAAAAAATACCAGTCTTTTGATACCGTTTTTTATTAAAGTTCTTAAGTGCCTTAAATTTAAACATCGATTTACAGTAGTAGGTTCTGAACTTGATAGGCTATCTAGACTGTATGATATCCAATTACCAATTTCAAAATCAATACCTTTGCTTAATAGAAATTTATTAATGTTTACTTTGATGAATTTTTTACCAATTGATTTTCGTCCAAATCTTCAAATTTTTAAAAAAACAAAAGTAATTTCTGAGAATTATGATATTATAATTCATCCAGGAGCCTCTTCTGAAAATCGAAAGCTGCCATTTAGAAACTTAGAGATGGTAATTGATGATCTGAAAGCACATAATTTTAAAGTAGCTTTTATAGGGCTAAATTCTGATTTGGAACAATATTCTATTTTAAAATCTAAGGTTGATTTTATTAATGGACCATTAGATTATCTTCTAAGCATTATTAATAGTTCTAAATTAATAATCACAATGGATAGTGGATTTAGTCATATTGCCTCACTTATGGGAATAGTTCATATTGCCATTATGGGACCTGGCGATATTAAGGCCACACCTCCCTCAGGTTTTAATTCACATATAATTATTACCAATCACCCTCTTTCATGCATGCCCTGCAATAGTAGTTTTTGTAAATATAATATTAACTATTGTTTGAGCACAATCTCTTCCTCGGAAATATTAGATTCAATTTATAGTGTATTAGGAAAATAATATATATTTTAATTATGAAAAAGCTTAATTGGTATGTAAAGCCTCCAAAAATAGATAAATTAACTAAATTTTATAGTGGTATTAATCCAGTTATATTGGATATAGGTTGTGGCAACGCGTCTCCTTCAGTTACAAAGAGATGGTTTCGACAATCTACTTATCATGGCGTTGATATTCAAAACTATAATCTTAGTGATGATGAATTTTTATTGATGGATAAGTTTTGGTTAGTGAGTTCTAATTTTGATGGTTACGATGCAATACCTAATAAATTTTATGACATAGTTATCCTAAATCATGTGATTGAGCATACAAAATATCCCGAGAAATTACTTGAAATTGTTACAAATAAAATTAAATCTGGTGGCCTACTTTATTTAGCCTTCCCTTCAGATCAAAGCCTCTCTTTGCCCTCAGCAATAGGTACATTAAATTTTAGTGATGATGAAACTCATGTTTGGTTTCCTAATTTTAATTTTTTAGTTAATTATTTACTTAATAATAAATATAAAGTAATTAGGGCTGGTAGATCACATAACTTCATACGTTTTTTAATTGGGTGCATTGTTTTATTACCTCTTTATTTAATAAAAATAATTACAGGTAAATTATATTCAAATGGACTTCATTACTTTTTTAATTTCGAGACATTTATTTTGGCAAAAAAAAACTAATATGGTTAGCCATTTGTGAAAAAAGTTACTGTTTTACTTGCTTCATTTAATGGGGAAAAATATCTTATTGATCAACTCGATAGTTTAACATCGCAAGTTAAAGTAAATTTGAGCATTCTATGCAGAGATGATGCCTCAAGCGATAATTCGTTTGAGTTATTACAAAAATTTTCTGAGGCCCATGAAAATATAACTGTTATACGTAATGAATACCCTTCCGGTGGAGCAGCAAAGAACTTCTATAAACTTTTTAATGATTCTCAGTATTTAGATTCTGAATATTTTGCTTTTTGTGATCAGGATGATATTTGGTCTCAAGAGAAATTATTCAAAGCTATCAATGCGATTGAGATTTCTGGCGCAGTGGGTTATTCCTGCTCTGTAAGAGCTTTTTTTGTTAACCAGCCTGATAGCCTTTTATTTCAATCTTCAAAAGTAAGAAAATTCGACTTCTTATTTGAGGGGGCTGGTCAGGGCTGTACTTTTGTCATACGTTGTGATTTTTTTAAGAAATTAATAAGATTTGTCAACTCAAATCAATCAATGATTTCTAATTTTTATTATCATGATTGGCTCGTATATCTGGTTGCGCGCAGTTATGGCTATTCTTGGTATTTTGATCCCACGCCATATGTTCTGTACCGTCAGCACATTAACAATGATACTGGTGCTCGTGTAACTTTTAGATCTTACAAAGCCAGATTTTCTTTAATAAAAAACGGCTGGTATTCAGAGCAACTTAATATTGCAATTTCTATAGCTAATTTATTGCCAATTTCTAACGACAAAGATTTTTTATTCTATATCAGATTATTTCGTTCTAAAAAGTCTTTATTTGTTAGAAAATTTACTCTAGCTTTATTTGTTATTAAGTATGGTCGTCGTCGATTGATTGATAGGGTTGTTATAGTTTTTTCAATTTTTATGTCCTATATTTAAATGATGAAAAGTGCTGTTATTTTTGGTGGAGCTGGATTCATTGGTTCACATTTTTCTCAATTTTTGCTTAAAAATAATATTGTTGATAAAATTTATTTATTCGATCTAAATCCAGTTCATCCATTTTTTTATAGTTCTGATAGTAGATTGCATTTCATTTTTGGAGATGTGCGTTGCTCAATTATTGAGCCCTCATTGCCAAATGAGGTCTTGATTGTTGTTAATTTTGCAGCAATACACCGTGAACCGGGACATGAAGACTATGAATTTTTTGAAACTAATCTTCTTGGTGCTGAAAATGTTTGCAAATTCGCTGAAAAAGTAGGCTGTCAAAATCTCATTTTCACTAGCTCGATATCCCCCTATGGAGTTAGTGAGTCGGCAAAGGATGAATCAACATTGCCAATCCCAGTAACAGCATATGGATCATCAAAATTGGTTGCTGAAAAGATTCATCAAATTTGGCAGGCTAAAGATGTGAATAACCGTCGATTGGTAATTGTCAGGCCTGGGGTAGTTTTTGGTCCAGGCGAGGGTGGCAATGTCTCGCGTCTAATAAAAGCGGTTATTCACCGATATTTCTTCTTCATGGGGAATGAATCTACCCGCAAGGCGGGGGTTTACGTGAAAGAGCTTTGTAATGCAATGTGGTGGGTGCTACAGGAGCAAAAGAAAAATGGTGAAAACGTCAGTCTCTTTAACATGTCTATGAATCCTGGCCCTAGCATTGGCGAGTATGTCAAAGCTGTTTGCAAAACACAAGGGATTAAACGCTATGTGCCTACTGTGCCTTATAAGGCGCTAATAGCTGTTGCTTATGTAATTGATGCCTTAGCGAAACCTCTTGGCATCAAGCATCCATTTAGCCCTGTGCGAATTCGAAAACTAGTACGTTCTAACAATATTATTCCCACTTATTTAGTTGAGCATGGGTATCAATTCCAGTACTCGCTTGACAGCGCTTTTGCGGATTGGAAAAAGAGTTGTCCTGAAGAGTGGAAATAATCAATTATATTTTTATAAAGTCTTTTAGCTATGGAACCTAAAGTGATTGAGCCGACCGAGGCTTTTCCCTACACGCCACCTACAGTGGAAATTTTAAAAAAATATCCTTATATTTTTCAATTAGAAGAGACTTTACCGCCACGTTTTTTCAAGGTGCTTTTTGATAAGGTGATAGCGATCGTTCTACTATTACTGTCAGCCCCAATTCTATTGCTATTGAAATTTGCTTTTATGGTCGAGGGTTGGCTGATTCCAGAGAATGCTGGTCCAATGTTCTTTTATTACAACGGAGTAAGTGCTGGAAAAATTATCCCTAAATATAAGATTCGTCTAATTAAAGAGAAATATATAGAACCC
>TBL_comb47_HYPODRAFT_10006182_pt1 | contig 13013 bp, 8 predicted proteins | sample TroBogypolimnion_40_FD_10682 | JGI IMG/M metagenome (IMG submission 10682)
GTTAATCACCTCTTCGTTAAGTTGTCGTAAATCATAATCGCTAAACTTCATGTCTTTAAATCTAACACATTAACACTGGGAAAAGAAAGTTTTAATAAAATAGAGGGGGGGGAGTGAATCGTTACACACCGATAGCATCATCATAGTTATTATAAATAAGTTGCTCGGGTAAGAGTCGTTGATCAAGTACTGCTAAATGCGTGCCTGTCCATTGTAAAGCCTGTATTGTTGTTGATAATGCTGAGGTCATTTTTATAATATCTGCTGTTAACGTTATAATAGCAATGTTCTGCGTCATTGCCGAAGGTTAAGGTTTTTTGTAGTCGGATTTTATGGCTTCAATGCCGGTCGGGGTTTATAGCCCCGACCGAAACGTTTGAATGCTTCAATAACTTTCGAAACTCGCGAGACGGGGTTTATAACCCCGTCTCAAACGTTTGAATGCTTCAATAACTTTCGAAACCTTAAACGTTAAGAACGGGGTTGCAAACCCCGTCCCGCTTGAAGATTTCGATAACTTCAAAACGTGAGTAACGGGGTTATAAACCCCGTCACGCTTTTTTATAAACCCCGTTATGCCCAATGAAGCGCATCCTATACGGGGATTTTATTTTTTGCGAGTTACCTTAATGGTAGCTTATACAGGATTTTATGATTGTTGATACATTGCTACATGCTCGTTGGATTATACCGGTTGAACCCGAATCCGTAACCTATGAATACCATAGTTTAGTCATTGATAAGGGTCTTATTATTGATTTATTGCCTACGGAACAGGCTAAAAAAAAATATCAAGCAATACAAGCGGAAGAATTTCTGGATCATGCCTTATTGCCTGGTTTAGTTAATTGCCATACCCATGCGGCCATGTCCTTAATGCGCGGTATTGCAGATGACCTACCACTGATGGAATGGTTGCAGCATCATATCTGGCCCTTAGAGAAGCAATGGATGAACGCAGAGTTTGTCAAAGATGGTTCAGATTTAGCCATAGCAGAGATGATTTTAGGTGGAACGACTTGTTTTAACGATATGTATTTTTTTCCAGAAGTCACCGCTCAACAAGCCATACTAGCCGGTATACGCATTAAGGTCGGTTTAGTGGTGATTGATTTTCCAACAGCGTGGGCGCAAACCGGTACTGAATATATTGAAAAATGTTTGGCCTTACATGAAAAGCTACGGCTTTCAGAGTTGTGTACCACCGCGTTTGCTCCCCATGCGCCTTATTCTGTTTCTGATGCTGCTTTTGTGGAAATAAAAAAATGGTCGGAGCATTTAGAGCTACCTATTCATATCCATCTTCATGAAACCTTGCATGAAGTCGAGTCAGCCGTTGCACATAATGGCATAACCCCCTTGCAACGCCTGCAAGAGATGGGCTTGGTTAATGCTTCATTAATTGCGGTACACATGACCCAATTAAGCGATGCCGAGATTGAGCAACTGGCTAGTGCTGGAGCGCATATCGTGCATTGCCCTGAATCTAATTTAAAATTAGCCAGTGGCTTTAGTCCTGTTGCACAGTGTTTGGCAGCAGGTATTAATGTGGCCTTAGGCACGGATGGTGCGGCCAGTAATAATGATTTAGATATGTTTGGTGAAATGCGCACGGCGGCTTTATTAGGCAAAGCCGTTTCAAAGGATGCGACGGCGATTTCAGCAACGGTAGCCTTACAAATGGCAACCATTAATGGCGCTAAAGCCTTAGGCTTGGATAAGGTGTGTGGTTCGCTACGTATCGGTAAAGCGGCTGATGTGATCGCGATTGATTTATCGTATTTAGAAACTCAGCCCTTATATTGTCCGGTTTCACAAATTGTTTATGCGGCAAGTCGCCAACAAGTCAGCGATGTGTGGGTAGCGGGTCAGCGCTTATTAAAACAAAGGCAACTGATGACTATGGATAAAACCGCGTTATTAGTGAAAGTCGCTCAATGGCAAAAAAAGTTAGCTTGATGGATACTAAATTTAAACGACCCACTTAAGACTTAATCGTTCGTCCAGAGCTTGGGAGCGATAAAATACGTGTAGGATGGGTAGAGCGACAGCGAAACCCATCATTGTGCGATGATGTGATGGGTTTCACGTTGTTCTACCCATCCTACGAGTCTATTAAGTCTTTACTGTTTTCTCTTAGTGACGTATAGCGTTGGAGCGATAAATCTGTCCCATCTTAAGTTAGTCGACGGGGCGCGAGTAATTAAATCAATTCAAAGTTAGCTCTACAGTTTTTAGAGCCATTACTCCATTGTGCGAGTGTAGACAATAAGTCATTTTTATTCAGCGGTTTGCCAATAAAATCGTTCATGCCGGTGTCCTTGCAGCGTTGTTTATCTTCATCGGTGACGCTGGCTGTAAAGGCGATGACTGGCAATTGTGCATAACGTGGGATTTTACGGATTTCAGTGGTGGCGACATAACCATTCATGGAAGGCATGTGCAAATCCATTAACACGATATCAAAGCAGTCTTGCTCCAAGGCCGCTAGTGCTTCTAAGCCATTATTGGCCAGCACTGTGCTCGCTCCATACTGTTTAAGCATTTTATTAACGATTTTCTGGTTGAACTCGTCATCTTCTACCACCAGAATATGAACATTATTAAGCAGTTCTGGGTTTAGGTTGGTCGCAAGCTTAACGTGCGGCGCCATAATTGATAAGCCCACTAACGGTAGCGTTAGCTCAAAGCTAAAACAGCTGCCTAAGCCGGGATTGCTGACTAGGGTGATGCTAGTATCCATTAGCTGCATCAATTCTTGACTGATGACTAATCCCAGCCCTGTACCTTCATAATTTCTAGAAAAACCATCGTCCGCCTGACTAAAGGGCTGAAACAATCTATCTTGCTGCTCTGCACTAATGCCGATACCGGTATCGACAATAGAAAATAATAAATGTGCTTCGGTAGCCGTGAGTTGTTGCACGGCAATGCTCAAGCTAACCTCGCCCTGTTTAGTAAATTTAATGGCATTACCCAGCAGATTAATCAGCACCTGTCTCAATCTGACGCTATCACCTATCAAGTTGTCTGGTATGTTGGGGGCTATGTCAAACGTTAAGGTGATGTCTTTTGCCTGTGCCGCCTTAAGAAATAGATTGTGCAGAGAGGTCAGTAGATCATTAACATCAAAGGGCGCGGAAATAATACTCATAGCCCCTGCTTCGAGCTTGGATAAATCCAGAATATCGTTAAGGATAATCAGTAGATGATTAGCAGCGATATTGATGTCCTGCAAATAAGTACGTGTCTCTGTCGGCATCTCATCAAACAAAGCGAGCTCAGAAAAACCGATGATCGCCGTCATTGGCGTGCGTATTTCATGCGACATATTAGCCAGAAACTGTGATTTTGTCTGGGCTAGTTTTTCAGCTTTTTCTTTTGCCGCCCACAGTAAGGCTTCATTTTTTTTACGTGAAGTAATGTCTTCTTTGACGCCTAAGTAATGCGTGATGACGCCATTGTCCTGACGTATCGGTGAAATCCAAGTCAACTCGATAAATTCTTCACCCCGTTTGTTCTTGTTAATAACTTCACCTTGCCAAGACTTACCGGCTAGCAAGCTTGTCCAAAGCTCATCATACGTGGCTTTGGTGGTTTTTCCCGATTTGAATAGACTAGGCTTTTGGCCTATCACTTCCTCACGACTATAACCCGTATTGTTGACGAAAGCCTGATTGACATATTCAATATTAGCGTCAAGATCGGTAATCATCACCGACGATAGGCTTTGTTCTAAGGCCATGGAAAGCTTGGTGAGGATCGCTTCCGTTTTTTTACGCTCGGTGATATCTTCTTTAACGCTTAGATAATGGCTGATGCTACCATCGCTCTCACGTATCGGCGAAACCCAAGCCAGCTCATTGAGTTCTTTGCCGTGTTTATCTAAATTGATAATTTCACCTTGCCACGCTTTACCGGCTAGCAAGTCTTTCCACATTGCCTCAAAAGTCGTGGGTGATGTTTTGTTGGATTTTAATAGACTGGACTTTTGGCCGATGATTTCTTTGCGACTGTAGCCCGTACTGTTGACGAAAGCTTGATTGACATACTCAATGTTCGCGTCAAGATCGGTAATATTCACCGAAGAGTGGCTTTGCTCTAAAGCCATAGAGAGTGTTTTTAGTTGGCTTTCTGCTTTTTGAGTATCTTGTTGCGCTGTCTTCATCGCCTGTTGTAATAACAACTCGGCTTCTTTGATTTGAGTGATGTCGGTATGAGTGCCGACCATCCGCAGTGGTTGGTTTTGTTGGTCACGACTGACTACCATGCCTCGGCCTAATATCCATTTATAACTGCCATCCTTACATTTTAAGCGGTATTCCATCCTATAAGCGCTAGCTTTTCCCATAAGATAAGCTTGCATAGCTTCAGCCACCCTTTCTTGATCGTCATTATGAATGCGTGTTTCCCATTCTTGATGAGAAGGTAGAATGTCGTTATCGAGGTAGCCCAACATTTCTTTCCAGCGTAGGGAATAGATGCTGAGGTTGGTGCTTATATTCCAATCCCAAATGCCGTCACCGACACTGGCTAGAGCAACTTCACTACGCCTTAAACGTTCATTAATCGTCTTATACATGCTAATGTCTATAATGGCGGCATGTAACATAATGTTTTCGCCAATATGAATGGTCGAAAACACTATTTCAGTTAAAAAGACTTTGTTCTTGTCACAACACTGATGAAATTGCCATTCGAACTTAAGATTACCTTTAAGCAGCGCCTCGTCTATGTAATGGTCAAATAGTTGCTCTGAGTTTGTGCCACAAGGCTGATGTTCTGGCGATAAATCGCAGGGGTGCAAGAGATGAAAACACTCTAAATCAATACAACCTAGCAGATTTAAGGTAGCCTGATTACCGCTTAAAAAACCGTCTTTATTAAGTAACATCACGGCATCTTGATGGTCTCCATAGAGAGTTTGAAAAGACTCTTTGGCTTTTTTTAGTTGGTCATCTAGCGTGATAATGGGTAATGCTATTGAATAATCACGTAAAAAATAGGAACTTAGCTGACTAAAAATTTTATTTATCATAGTAATTATCGAATGACCTATCTAGCATCTAAGTTAAAATCTGCATACAGAGTACGCATAGTCTTACTGACATACAACTTATTCATTTTAATTCTGTTATTTTTATAAGCATAATGATGGAAGGGTTAAGGGTTAAGGGTTAAGGGTTAAGGGTTAAGGGTTAAGGGTTAAGGGTTAAGGGTTAATTATGTATATTTTTCTACATGCGGGGCGAGGTTTGCCTCTCGCGAGACGGGGTTTATAACCCCGTCTCAAACGTTTGAATGCTTCAATAACTTTCGAAACCTTAAACGTTAAGAACGGGGTTGCAAACCCCGTCCCGCTTGTAACGAAATAATGTAGTCAAGTACACTCGCGAGACGGGGTTTATAACCCCGTCTCAAACGTTTGAATGCTTCAATAACTTTCGAAACCTTAAACGTTAAGAACGGGGTTGCAAACCCCGTCCCGCTTGTAACGAAATAATGTAGTCAAGTACACCTCGCGAGACGGGGTTTATAACCCCGTCTCAAACGTTTGAATGCTTCAATAACTTTCGAAACCTTAAACGTTAAGAACGGGGTTGCAAACCCCGTCCAGCAGGAGTCCAGCAGTAGGTGTTTTCTTCATCGGCCTATTCTATGCACACTTCATTGATAACCCGCTTACAAATAATGCTAAAATTGCCACATTAATCTTTTATAAACAAAACGAGTACTTTATGACCTCTCCAGACGCTCTTTATGAATCTGCCTTAACCTCTTTAACACTTCGTGCTCGCGGTAAAGTCCGTGATATTTACAATATTGATGATAAGCACATGCTTATTGTAACGACCGATAGACTTTCTGCTTTTGATGTAGTTTTACCGGATCCTATTCCTGGTAAAGGTCGTGTGTTAACGCGTATTTCTAATTTCTGGTTTACTAAATTACAAGCGATTATGCCTAATCATTTGTCAGAGATCACTTTGGAACAGGTCGTGCCTGATGCCGCAGAGCGTGCTCAAATAGAAGGCCGCGCTATTGTGGTTAAGTTATTAAAGCCGCTGCCAGTAGAAGCCATTGTGCGAGGCTATTTAATTGGCTCTGGCTGGAAAGATTATCAAAAAACAGGTGAGATCTGCGGCATTAAACTACCAACAGGTTTACAACAAGCCCAGCAATTGCCTGAAGCCATCTATACGCCCTCAACCAAAGCGGCAGTTGATCAGCATGATGAAAACGTCAGTTTTGAGCAAACAGTTAGCTTGTTAGGTCAAGATTTGGCCGAGCAAGTGCGAGATGCCAGTTTAAAGCTCTATAAAATAGCTGCCGAATACGCAAAAGAGCGCGGCATTATTATCGCCGATACTAAATTTGAATTCGGTATTGATGATAACGGTGTGTTATGTCTTATTGATGAAGCCTTAACGCCAGATTCATCCAGATTTTGGCCCGCTGATCAGTATCAGCTAGGCATCAGCCCACCTAGTTTCGATAAACAATATATCCGTGATTATTTAGAAACCTTAGACTGGGATAAAACCGCACCAGGCCCAGTCTTGCCAGCTGAAGTCGCTTTGTTCTGTGCTGAAAAATACCGCGAAGCAGAGCTTAAATTAACTCAAGTTTAGTCATTATTCAGCCCCCTCTTTGAAAAGCATAGATCTACACACGTTTTATTTATCAGAAACGATAATATTGTGGTGATGACCCGTAGGGGCGTATTGCATAAGCCCCCTACGGTGTTTGTAACTGCTTTGAAAAGAGGGGGCTTTACCATTAACTTAATAATATTAATGCTATTATGAATATCATACATGGAGCTTGGATACCTAAAAATACTCAAGATTTTAGACAGTCGGGTAATTTCTACCTGTGGATAGAAAGCAATGATGTTCGTGCTAATAAAAAGCCATTACATCCGCAACATTTAACAGAGCGGCACTGTTTAGACTATTTAAAAAATGAATTAGCTCTCAGTTCAGTCAGTGTAGGGCAGGGGGAGTTACTGCCTTTACTGTTACCGACCTTGGCAGACAAACCTTTGCCATCCCCCGAATTAGAGCATGTTGATGTTGAAGGTACGCTGACCTTACAAAACTGGCAGGTCTTTGCTTATCCGCTGTCATCGCCCATTAAGGCGATTAATAATATTCATTTTTTATGTTGTTTTCAGGCTACGAATAGCCGTATTGGTCAGGACTTTTTGTTCTGGTATTACTTTAGTCAATCGTTAAAACAAATACTGGCCAAAGATCAATACTTCCCACTATTAATGAGCAAACAAGCCGGTACAAAAGTTGAATTGTATCGGCGCTGGCAAGTGATCTCCAGTCACTATGAGCAACTGATACAAGCCGCCCTTAGCTCTATGCCCTTAGCTTGCAGTCAGCAATATCAACCGGAATCTTTATTACGACATTTTGCTGAAGTCATTATTGATGAGCTGCTTTGCGCTTCTGCATTGAATCTGCCGGAGATTTTTATTAAAAAAGTTCGGTCTGGTTTTTTAGAAACCATGCTTTTGCACAAAGCCCCAGCAAAATCTATGGCAATCTGCCAAACACTCCCCGATGACTTTAAGCACTGGCAGCAATGGCAACGAAAACTGTTAGTCACCGAGGTACAAAGTGGCTTGCAATTGGGGCTGCAACTTATTGAAGCAGAAGCAAGCTCTATTGATCAATGGCGTTTGGTGTTCTTTCTATCTTCACATAAAGACCCCTCGCTTAAAATCGACTTAGATGGTTTTTGGGATCAAAAACATCAGTTTTATGAGCTGTTACACGCGCAGTTTGGCGAGGCCATTGAACAGCAGTTATTAATACATCTAGCACACGCTGCGCGTATTTATCCCAAACTATGGCAGGGCATGGAAAACAGCGAGCCTGATAGTGTGCAGCTAACTATGGATGAAGCTTTTAGCTTTTTAAAAGAAAGTGCATGGATATTGGAAGATGCGGGCTTTAAAATCATAATTCCAGCCTGGTTAACGCCCAAGGGTCGCCGTAGAGCCAAAGTGCGTTTGCGTTCGGGTAGTAATGCCAAAATAGCACCGGCCAGTGCCCAAAGTTATTTTTCTATGGAGAGGCTAACAGACTATCATTACGAACTGGCCATTGGTGGAGAAACGCTGAGTCCTGAAGAATGGCAGCAATTAGTCGATGCTAAAACACCGTTGATTCACTTTCGCGGCCAATGGATGGAATTAGATCGCGATAACATGCAGGACATGTTGAGCTTTATCCAGCAGCAAAATACCGAAGCTCCTGAATTGTCTATGCAGGACTTACTTAGGAAATTAGCCGAACAAGAAGACGACTTTGAACTCGATGTGCAAGATAGTTTGGCACAAATGTTCGCCAAGTTATCCGATAACAGCCAATTAGAACCGATTGCTAATCCAGAAAAACTTAATGCCGAATTGCGAGATTATCAAAAACGGGGCGTCGCTTGGTTGCGTTATCTGGAAAGCTTAGGTTTAAACGGTTGTTTAGCCGATGACATGGGCTTGGGTAAAACCATGCAAGTCATTAGCCTATTAATCTTAGAGCGAGAACACACTAAGCCGGGACCTACTTTACTGATTGCCCCTACCTCGGTGATCGGTAATTGGCAAAAAGAAATTGAAAAGTTTGCACCCCATCTAACCACGCTGATACATCATGGTAGCGATCGTGAGCAAGATGTCAAAGTCTTCAAGCAACGTTGTGTGGAGCATGATTTACTGATTACCTCTTATACGCTGGCGCGTAAAGATAGCAAATTGTTAGCTGCGTTACACTGGCAGCGCATTGTCTTAGACGAAGCACAGAATATTAAAAACCCCAAAGCAGAACAAACGAAAGCCATTTTAAAACTTAAGGGGGATACTCGTCTGGCCTTAACCGGTACGCCGGTAGAAAACCGCTTAATGGATTTGTGGTCTATTTTTAATTTTCTAAATCCGGGTTATTTGGGTAAACAAACGCAGTTTCGCAAAAACTACGAATTGCCGGTGCAGCGTGATAACGACCCCATACAATCGACTATCTTAAAAAAGCTCATTCAGCCCTTTATCTTACGGCGTTTAAAAACCGATAAAGCCATTATCAAAGATTTACCCGAAAAAATTGATAATAAGATTTATTGCAATCTCAGCAAAGAACAAGCGTCTTTGTATGAAGTCGTTGTTCAAGACGTGGTTACTCAGTTAGAGGAGGCCGAAGGTATTCAACGCCAAGGTCTGATGCTGTCGACATTGATGAAGTTAAAACAAATCTGCAATCATCCCATGCAGTTCTTACAAGATGGCAGTGCTTTTACCCCAGAACGTTCGCATAAACTTGAGCGCATCAGCAACATGCTTGAAGAAGCCATAGCACAAGGCGATAGCGTACTGGTATTTACTCAGTTTACCGAGATAGGCGAGCACTTAGAGCGTTATCTAGCCCGTGAAAAGCATTATAAAACCCATTATTTACACGGCGGCACACCACGTATTAAACGTGAACAGATGATCAGTGATTTTCAAGACCCCGAAACAGGCCCTGCTATTTTTATACTGTCGCTAAAAGCCGGTGGTGTAGGTATCACCTTAACCCAAGCCAATCATGTCTTTCATTTTGATCGCTGGTGGAATCCTGCCGTTGAAAATCAAGCCACCGACCGAGCCTTTCGTATAGGCCAAAAAAAGAATGTCTTTGTGCATAAATTTGTAACGCTAGGGACTTTAGAAGAACGTATTGATCAAATGATCAGCGACAAACAAAAAATGGCCGATAGCATCGTAGGTAATGATGAGAGTTGGTTAACCAAGCTAGACAATCAAGCTTTTAAAGAACTGATTGCCCTTAACAAACACAGTATTATGGAAGGCTAAGATGAGCAAACACGCAAAAACTTGGTGGGGTCAGCGCTTTATTAGCGAGTTAGAAGCTTTTACGGATAGTGGTCGTTTAGATCGAGGCCGCTCTTATTCGACAGACAACCGAATTAAACAATGGTTATTACAAGATGGCAAAGTTGACGCAAAACTACGCGGCAACATTAATCCTTATTTTGGTGTTTACAAAGAACCGATTTATAAGGTCAGTGTGCAAATGACATCGCTATCGGAAACTCAATGGCAAAAAGTCATAGAGAAATTGACGCAGAGTGCGAGCTTTATCGCCCGCTTACTCATCAATGAAATTCCAGAGAATATAGAAACCGTGTTTGCAGAAGCGGGCGTGCATTTACTGCCGGATAGTTATAACGATTTTAAAGTAACCTGTGATTGCCCCGATTATCAAGTGCCCTGTAAACATATTGCTGGGGTTTGTTATCGCTTGGCAGGACTACTTGATCAAGATCCGTTTTTATTATTTGAAATGCGAGGGCTAGCCTCTGAAAAATTATTACAGCAATTAGCCCTATCCCCCTTAGGTAAGGTATTGAGTGATGCTAAAAGTTCTGCGCCTCAAACACTAGAGCCAGTGACTAGTTTTTACACGCGCCCTGAACTGATAGAGTTACCCCAAGCCTTGACCCTGAAAGATTTTTGGCATGGATCACAATCACTACCAAAAACGATAGAGCCTAGTCAAGCAGCGCTTATTCCCGCGTTATTAATCAAAAAGGGCGGTGATTTTCCAGGATTTTGGCAAAAACCCAGTTCTTTTATTGAGATGATGGAAGATTTTTATATCAGGATGCGTAAAATCACCTTAAAAGAATTGTAATAGCAGAGCCGCTCCGTAATCATTTAGCCCCGCCCTCTTCTTCAAAGAGAGAGGACTGAATGATTACCATAAATGGAGTGTGAGCTTCAGCTATTGCCCTTTAAAACAGCTGAAGCTGTTTTACTCCAATTAACTTAATGGCAATGCCTTTAGACACAATGTCGGGTTACGCTGTCGCTAACCCGACCTACACCCTTATTTTTCAAAGGGGCAGGTGAATAGTCACATTTAATCACCCGGTATATAAGGGATTAAGCCTTTTTCAAAAGCTATTTCTTGTGCTTCTCTTGGCATAGAGCGAATGTCGACCATCATGCCATTGACTGATAATATCCAAACCAATGGGTTGCTCGCCATTTTACTGGGCAAAGTCCAATTCGGGTCAAATGGCCCCATGTTTAGCATATTGCGAATGAGTTTTGATTTGCCCTGTCCGGTACTTTCACTGATGCCAAAGTGTTTATATAACTCACTACTAGGTAGATGAGATTTTTGGCTTTTATCAAATAAAAAATTGACTGTTCCGATGGCATGAATGATTCCGCATGCCCAAGTATTGGCTTTTCCTTTGTCTAAAGGAGAGGGGCGTTTTCTGCATAAGGCGGCCGTGAGGAAACGTATAAGTTGAGCACATTCCTTGTTTAAATGTTCGTTAGCAAAGCTGTCGGTCAATTCTATAATAGCCTGGTATTTTTCCTGCATAGCTTGAGGAACATTTTCCGATTTTTTCATCTGTGCCATAGCATGATCTCTTTAGTTAATTAATTTGATGGATAGTAAACTACGCGAATCCAATGTGGACTTATAACTTTGCTCCGCATACAAAATAAATTGTAGCATGGTGTACGACGATTTTAACAACAAACCGCCATACACCTGCCCATCAAAAAAACAGTCGATAGCTTTATTAACGGCTAATGAACACACATCATTGATAATAAACCGGTAAAGTGCAATACCGCTATTGTCTTACACCCTACCGATCTAATTAATTACGTTCAAACAACAATAATACTAACTAGATCACTCCAAACACCACCGCCATTGCTATTGAGGCCGCGTATACGCAACCAATAGCTTTGCCCTGGGATGAGTCCCGTTACTAAAATGTGCGTACTGGTTACAGAAGAAACGGCATGTTGCCAGTTGCTTTCGACTTTCGGGTCGTCTTTTGTAATATGGACTTCATAGCTACCCGCACCGGCTAGTCGGGTAACCTGGGCGTTTAAGGTGCCGCTTAATTGCCCATGTGTCACTTTAAAATCTGAGGGTGCAGGCAATAGTTCGTTACTGTTGTTATGCACGATGTCGTGACGCAGATCATAACCCGTCGTGGTTAGCTTTGTAGTGTCACCTGCGGCCATCAATTCCAGATACAGCGCAAGACGTTTAAGTAAATCGGTTAATGTTTGTCTAGCCACATCGCGCTGGGCTATTTTGATGGTGTCTTTCGTGAGGCTAGCATGATAAGCAACCTGAAAGTTATTGTAAGCGGCTTTAAGTAGCTCTAGCGAGAGTCCTTGTCCTACCCAAGGTTCTTGATAATGAACGTTGTCCGTCATGGCAACTACGATAGAGCCCGTTTTAGCTAGGAAATCTGCGACACTCAAGTGCTCGAAGGTGACGATAAGTTTAGCCTGCATGAAAATTCTCACTATAGTTTAAGGTTTTAGTCAGTATTTTTGACGTTAGGGACTTAAGCTTATCCTATTATTTGAGAATGTCCAGCTCTAACAGGCATTAATAGTTTTTTTATTTCAATAAAAAATATTTTTTGTTTTACTATGGCAAGGAATTAGGCTTGGCAAAGGGTTAAGCTTAGTATCTGTTACGTCTTAAGAAATGAGCACGAAATAAGGTAGTCAAGTAAGGTCAAGCTCCCCCCTTTGTAGATGGGGGCTGGGGGGGTATTTTTAAAATCATAGTTCCAAGCGGGACGGGGTTTGCAACCCCGTTCTTAACGTTTAAGGTTTCGAAAGTTATTGAAGCATTCAAACGTTTCAGTCGGGGTTATAAACCCCGACCGGCATCGATAGTCAAGTAACGTCAAGCTCCCCCCTTTGTAGAGGGGGGGCTGGGGCGGGATTTTTAAAATCATAGTTCCAAGCGGGACGGGGTTTGCAACCCCGTTCTTAACGTTTAAGGTTTCGAAAGTTATTGAAGCATTTAAACGTTTCAGTCGCGGTTATAAACCCCGACCGGCATCGATAGTCAAGTAACGTCAAGCTCCCCCCTTTGTAGAGGGGGGGCTGGGGCGGGATTTTTAAAATCATAGTTCCAAGCAGGACGGGGTTTGCAACCCCGTTCTTA
>TBL_comb47_HYPODRAFT_10006183_pt1 | contig 13013 bp, 9 predicted proteins | sample TroBogypolimnion_40_FD_10682 | JGI IMG/M metagenome (IMG submission 10682)
CACTTGTCGAGTCAGCCCACCCGATCGCGGTCGGATAAAACAGGATCTCCGCTCCCATCAGGGAAGTGATCCTCGCCGGTTCGGGATACCACTGGTCCCAGCAGATCAGGACCCCGATCCTGCCGTATTTTGTACAAAAAACAGAATAGCCTGTATCTCCCGGTGTAAAATAAAACTTCTCATAGAAGCCGGGATCGTCGGGAATGTGGTTTTTCCTGTATTTGCCAAGGAAGGAGCCATCGGCATCAATCACGGCAACCGTGTTGTGAAATATTCCCCGTGTCCTCTTTTCAAAAAGCGAGGCAAGGATAACAACATTCAATTCTTTTGCCAGCGATTCAAATGATTTTGTGACCGGTCCCGGAACGGCTTCTGCCAGCTGGAAATAATCATAATTCTCCTCCCAGCAAAAATAGGTCGAGGCAAACAACTCCTGAAGACAGATGATCTGTGCCCCTTGTGCGGCCAAGTTTCTGATCAGGCCAATGGCTTTATCAATGTTGGCCTGCTTGTCGCTCCCGCACGTCATCTGGATCAGGCCGGTTTTGATTTTCCGTTGCTCAATTGGTGCAGTATTCAAAGGCTGCATAATATTCATTTTATCTGAGTTTATAAGGCAGTAAAGAAATTTTTCTGCTTGCTTTTTTCTTTTACCACTGAGGTACTAAGATCACTTAGAGACACTGAGGTATAGGATTTTATTCCAGATAAGGTCATTCGTCCAGTTTAGTATTTATCTTAGTGTTCCTAAGTGCTTTTAGTGCCTGAGTGGTTTAAATTTTCCTGGACTGTCTTAAAAGTTAATGAAGAATTTTTTACTGAACTTCTTGCCATCATGAAGAACCTCCAGAAGATAGACTCCCCGAGGTAAAGATCCGTATGAAATAATTTTCCTGTCCTTCTGGATCATCATATTCTGAAATCCGGCAACCGGAACCCCTGTCATGTTATACAGGTTCATTGAAGTCATCTCCGGTTCGGGGAAATCGCAGAACACCAGCAATCGTTTGGTCTCTTTATCCTGGTAGTAATCGATCTCCTTCAGCGCCGGTTGCCCATTTACAGAAAGAGTATAATCCAGGCTGAGGTTATCAATGTAAAGTGTTGTGCCCGGATGCATACCCGTTTCCTGGGCTGTGGATATTGCAAAAATATTCATGGTATCAGGTGTCTCAGCAAGGGTATAATCGATCCATGCTGAAAACGGTGTCCAGTCAGGAACGGTATCCTTTGATGAAAAGAAAGTACCACCAATTGTATCCCTCACACCGCTGTTTGTTTTGTACAAGACCATGGCTATCACGCACGAATCGCCACCCTGTGGCTGGTATTTGAAATATCCCTTCAAATGGGTAGGATTGTCGCTGATCGGGGCGCCACCGGTCAGGTCATACGTTCCGGCAGTGATATTCACCGTAAGGTTTCCAAGGGTAATAAACCCGGGAATGTCCATCGGCGGAAGGCTGAGATGCATGGTTTCAAGTTTGGCTGAATAAGCCCCGGATTCATGGTCCGTGCTTTTACTAACGACAACCACGCCGACAAAAGGAATCGTAGCCACTTCTGCGTTTGGTGTATCCCAGTATTGCGGATCACTATAAGCGGTGTGATTAACCCACGTTTCAAAATCGCCGTTGGGTATGACGGTCTGGGCAAAAACAGCTTTCGTAACAAGGAATCCCAACAGCATCACAAAAAGAAAGAATCTTTGCATAAGCTTAGTTTTTATGGTACGGCTGTAAAGTTAAAATTTAAATTAATGTTACCTTTGATAAAATTTCAATTCATGCACCACCGGAAGTTCATTACCGGGACATTATCCCTTCTGTTTGTTTCTTTCTCATGGATCACCATCGCGCAACAAAAAACAGCCGATGCATGTCCGAAGAATTTCAGCAAGAAAGCTGAAAAGATGTATGCCGAAGGAATTAATGCATTCAAAAAAACAATTTATGGTGATGCGACCAAAAGCATGCGCGACGTGATCAGGGAAGAACCTGACTTTGTCGATGCATACTTCGTCCTCGGTATTATAAACTTTAAAAAAACCAATCCAAACTATAAGGAAGCCCGAAAAAACTTTCTCAAGGTGGTGGATCTGTGCCCCGATTACGACGTCGATACCTATTATTACCTGGGGGAGATCGCTTATGGAAATGATCAGTACGACTCCACCATTACTTACCTCAACAAGTTTTTAGCGGATGTGGATAAGATCAAATCGGATAAATTCTATGACCGGGCCGCCGATTTGCTGAAATATTCAAAATTTTATAAGGAGATCACCAGTCATCCTGTTCCTTTTAATCCAAAAGTAGTGGAAGGCATTTCCACATTCCAGGATGAATATCTTCCGATCCTCTCACCGGATAACCAGATGGCTTTGTTTACGCGCAATGAGAAGATACTGCCTGACAGGAATTCGCTGATCCAGGCTGAAGGCTACAAGGAAAAGTTCATGTACAGCGAACTGCAGGCTGACGGCACTTTTTCGGAAGGAACTGAAATGCCGCCTCCATTCAACATCAAGGGAAACCAGGGCGGCGCCACCTTAACGATCGATAACAACACAATCTATTATACGGTTTGCCAGAACAACAAGGATAATACTTACCGGAACTGTGACATTTACTATTCCGAACTGGTTAATGGATCCTGGACGCCAATCCGGAGTGTGAGCGATAAGGTCAACACTCCGAATACATGGGAAGCCCAGCCCAGCATTTCATCGGATGGGAAAACGCTTTATTTTGTCAGTGACCGTCCCGGTGGTTATGGCGGGTATGACATTTACAAATCCATAAAAAAGGATAACGGCGAATGGAGCGACGCCATTAATCTTGGCCCAACCATTAACTCCCGGGGAAATGAAAAGTCTCCATTTATTCACCCGGATGGTAAGACCCTCTATTTTTCTTCAGACGGATGGATGGGATTGGGCGGGTACGATATTTTTTATTCACGGCTGAAGGATGACAGTACCTGGTCAAAACCGGTTAACCTGGGATATCCAATCAACTCCACGGAAGATGAAGTTGGTTTTTTTGTCAGCACCGATGGTACCAAAGGCTTCTTCGCATCAAACAAATTCCAGGGAAAAGGCGGATGGGATCTCTATTCATTTGATCTTTATCCTGAGGCCCGTCCCGAAAAAACCATGTTCCTGAAGGGAACGATCAAATCCGAATCTGAAGTTGAGCCGGTGAAAGCAAAAATTCTGCTGAAGAATGTCAACACCATGCAGACATCCGAAATCCCTATGGATTCAACCACCGGGAATTATGTGACGGTTGCTCCTTTCAACAACGATTACATCATGACCGTGAAGAAAGAAGGCTATGTTTATGAGTCACGCTATATCTCCCAGCACGATAGTGTTTACAAGACACCTGCCCGCCTGGATGTTGAGATTCAGCCGATCGAACTGAATAAATCCTACCGGATCAATGATATCTACTTTGGATTCAACTCCTTCGAATTAACCAATGAATCAAAGATTGTCCTTGATCAGCTCATTGAATTCCTGAAGGACAACCGTTCTATCTGCATCCAGATCCAGGGACACACGGATAATATCGGGAAAGATGCTGACAATGTCAGGTTGTCAGAAAACCGTGCCAAATCAGTCTATAATTACCTTATCACGAACGCCATTGCTGCGGAGAGGCTTACCTTCAAAGGATTTGGGAAATCGGTACCAGTTGCGGATAATGCGACAGAAGAAGGCAGGGCAAAAAACAGGAGAACTGTGTTTATCATAATCAGGAAATAGAAAATATTTTTCTGTTTTTTCTTGTTTTATATATCATTTATATATATATTTGAATGATTAATAACCCATTTTCACAATTGTCAGCTACTTGCTTATCTACACGCATTGAACACTCCCGGAAATGGAAACCAAAATTCTTATCGTCGAAGACCAGGCGCTGATAAGGAAAGGAATTTCAGCACTTATCCGGTCCAACTATCCTTCCTGGAAGATCCATGAAGCAGACGACGGTGTTCAGGCAATTTATAAAGCGAATGAAGTTCAGCCCGATATTATCCTTATGGATTACAGGATGCCGAAGATGAATGGGCTCAAGGCTGCAGAAATCATCCTAAGAAATTTTCCGGACACAAAAATCATCATGGTCTCCGCCGAGGAAAACAGTGAATTCATGCTGGATGCCGTGGATGCGAAAGTTGCCGGGATCGTATCGAAAACTGCATCTGAACCCGAACTCCTGAAAGCCATTTCGGAAGTAACGCAGGGACAAACGTACCTGAAAGGCATTGTTTCTGATAAAATCATGCAGCATCTTTACGAGAAAAACAGGAAGAAAGTCAAAGGCAAACATCTTCAAACCCCGCTTCTTACTGATCGTGAGCTGGAAGTCCTTAACTTACTGGCAAAAGGGAACTCCGCTCTTCAGATCGCCACCAAACTCTATATCAGCAGAAGAACAGTGGAAGCACACAAGGCAAATATCATCAAAAAATGTCAGGTGGAATCAACACCTGACCTCATCCGGTTTGCTATCAGTAAAAATCTGATCACGATTTAGATACAAACCTCATTTTCACCCAGACGTAGGTAAAATTACTTAGTACCCGAAAGGAAAATAGGTAAAATTACCTATTTCCCGATGGATAAGGTTGGGTTATATTTGTTTTGGGTATTCAGATTATTGAGCACAAAACAAATGAAAAGAGTTGGTTCATGGGAGCTTCTCCTCATCGTGATGATCCATTGCAATGCCTTGGGACAGGCTGCTGATTCTTCCTCCGAACGAAATGCAACCATTGATTTCCAGGATGCATTTATCAGCTATATTTCACAAATGCGCTGTGACTCTTCAGCAGATTCTGAAAGCAAAGTCAGATTTAGCTCATCCCCAGTGCGCTACGAGGAAGGCAATCTCAATGGCGTATTCCTGGTCATCGAAACCGTTGACGATCCAGATACATTGGTGGAAAGCGATTTGGCAAAAAAGTTAAACTGCCTTCATGAGGTCAGCCATTTCAATTGCAGCAAGAGCTGCATCAAACCCTTTGTTTCCTCCTTTGGTTCCTGCCCGCTCGATGGCCTGCTCTATGCTGTCGGTCGTGAGAACCCCATAAATAACGGGTTTCCCGCTTTGGAGGGATACATGCGCAATCCCCTTCGAAACCTCGGCAGCAACAAAATCAAAATGCGGGGTTGCACCCCGGATCACGGCGCCAAGGCAGATGACCGCATCATATTTCTTGTTGGCAGCCATCTTCTGAGCAAGTAATGGAATCTCAAATGCACCCGGAGCCCATACCACGTCGATGGAATTTTCAGCTGCACCGTGCCGCGTAAGACCGTCAACGCATCCGGATAACAATTTACCACTGATGAATTCATTAAAACGTGCAATCACGATGCCGAATTTCAACCCTTTCGCATCCAGTTTACCTTCGATTGTTTTCATAGCTCTATATGATTTTTACGGTTAAAAATTAGTCTTTATTGTTTCCATCAAAATCGAGAAAATGTCCCATCTTCTCCTTTTTCGTCGTGAGGTATTTCACATTATTGACATTGCTCTCCATCTCAATCGGGATTCTCTTCACGATCTCAAGCCCGAATCCTACGATTCCCGAAACTTTCTTCGGATTGTTGGTCAGCAGGTGGATCTTCTTAACCCCGAGATCCGCCAGGATCTCTGCCCCTGTTCCATAATCCCTCAGGTCTGCAGCAAAACCCAGCGCATTGTTCGCTTCCACGGTGTCCATTCCCGTATCCTGCAGGGAATAGGCTCTTAACTTATTGATCAGGCCAATCCCTCTTCCTTCCTGCCGCATGTAAAGGAATACTCCTCTTTTGGCCGCTGCGATCTTTTTCATTGCATAATCGAGCTGCTCCCCGCAATCACAGCGGAGGGAACCAAACACATCCCCGGTGAGGCATTCCGAATGCACACGGACAAGCACAGGTTCTGCGCCTGAAATGTCACCCCTGACAAGTGCCAGGTGATTCTCTTTCGAGATTTTACTGACATAACTGTATGCCGTAAACTTACCGTACTTTGTCGGCATCTCCACGACTGAAATCCGGTCAACCAATGATTCATTCCGGCGCCTGTATATGATAAGGTCGGCAATTGTAATGATCTTCAATTGATGTTTCTTCACATACTCCATGAGTTCCGGAACCCTGGCCATGGAACCATCTTCATTCATGATCTCGCAAATGACACCGGCAGGAAACAACCCTGCCATTTTTGCGAGGTCAACGGAAGCTTCCGTATGACCGGCCCTGACCAGGACACCGCCATCCTTATACTCAATCGGGAATATATGACCGGGACGAGTGAAGTCTTTCGCATGGGTAGCCGGGTCAAGTACTTTCTGGATCGTCATCGACCGCTCCTGGGCCGAGATCCCGGTCCTGCATTCAATGGCATCAATAGATACCGTAAAAGCTGTGCGGTTGGGATCCGTATTTCTCATGACCATCCGGTCGATATTAAGCTCATCGAGCCGTTCCCTGATGATCGGGAGACAAATTAATCCCCCGGCATACTTGGCCATGAAATTGATGCTGGCCGGAGTGATCTTCTCGGCTGCAATCACAAGGTCACCTTCGTTTTCGCGGTCTTCATCATCCACAACCACAACCATCTTACCATTCCTGATATCTTCAATGGCTTCTTCAATTTTGTTGAATGTATATTTTTCCATCTTGTTTACAAGCTCTTCGCTTTCTCCTGTCTTCAATGAAAGTATTTTTCTTTATTATTAACCTTAAAAACCCATCTCCTTTAAAAAACCGATACTAAGTTTGTCTTTTTCCCCATGGACAAGCTTTTCGATATATTTTCCCAGAATATCACATTCAATATTAATGATGTTGCCCGTTGTTTTTGCAAGCAATGTTGTCTCCTGCTGCGTATGCGGGATCACGGAAACATCAAAAGAACGGTGATCAGCACGGACCACGGTCAGGCTTATCCCATCCAGTGCAACCGATCCCTTTTCAACCATGTACCTCAGGATTGAAGGATCTGCCGTGATTGTAAACCAGACGGCATTTTCATCTTTCCATATCCTGGCAAGTTTCCCGACACCATCAATGTGGCCGCTTACAATGTGGCCGCCTAACCGGTCAGTAAGCTTTAAAGCCCTCTCGAGATTTACCTTATGCCCGGCAGCGAGTGCAGATAGCCCGGACCGCACATACGTTTCAGGCATGACATCCACCGTAAACCCTTTTGAAGAAAATGAGGTCACCGTCAGGCATACGCCATTGGTGTTGATGCTGTCTCCAGCTTTCAGATCACGAATCACTTTAACAGCAGCAATTGTCAGCACCAATGCGTGATTCAGCTTCTTTACCGAGTTAACAACCCCGACTTCCTCAATGATTCCTGTAAACATATCTGTGCTCCTGTTAAACAATCAATGAATATAACCCCGGACCATGATATCTTTTCCGATTCTCTTCACAGCAACGTCATGCAGCATGATCGCATCGCTGAGTTGCCTGATGCCATCTCCGCCAACCGGGCTCAATGCATCTTTTCCACCGACAATCTTCGGGGCAATAAAACTGATCACTTTATCCACAATTCCTTCGCTCAGGGCTGAAAAAGCCAGTGTACTGCCTCCTTCAATCAGGATGCTGTCGATGCCCATCGTACCCAATGAATTTGCCACGAATGACAAATCAACACGGTCGTTTTTCACCGGGCAAACCAGTACCTGGGCACCAGACCGTTCAAGCATTTTCAATTTTGCACTGTCGGCCCTGGATGTTGTGGCAATGAGTGCCAGTTGCGGATCATTCGTCAGTACCTTTGAATCCATAGGAATCCGGGCCATAGAATCCACAATAACCTTCAGCGGGTTCCGGTTTCTTTTCCCATCCCGCCGGGTATTCAGCGATGGATCATCGATCAGAACCGTATTGATCCCGACCATGATGGCACTGAGTTGCTGACGCAGTTCATGTATGTATTTTCTCGATGCTTCACCTGAAATCCAATGCGATTCCTTTGCTACCGTTGCAATTTTCCCGTCCAGCGTCATCGCTGTCTTCAGGACACAAAATGGTTTTCCAGACCGAATAAATTTAAAGAAAGGTTCATTCATCCCGGTGATCCTGTCTTCAAGAAATCCTGCAGTAACTTCCAATCCGTGATCTTCCAGTATTTTCTTGCCTCTTCCGTTCTCTGCCGGATTAGGATCCAGTGCTCCAATTACAACCTTCCGGATCTTCGCATCAAGGATCAGGTCAGTGCAGGGAGGGGTTTTGCCAAGACGAGAACACGGTTCAAGCGTCACGAACAACGTGGACCCAGCTACATCTTCTTTGGCATTCCTGATGGCATTGACTTCAGCATGGGGGCCGCCAAAAAATTCATGATAACCCTCACCAATGATCCTGCCTTCTTTTACGAGCACAGCACCAACGAGGGGATTTGGATTTACCCATCCCTTCCCGCGTTGTGCGATCGTAACCGCCCTGTTCATGTATTTATTCAATGCATCCATTCGTCCGGGCATAAAAAAAACGCCTTGTCAACCGTTAATGTCTCCAAGGCGCACTTATATTTTAAAATTGAAAACGAACAATTTTAAAATAATTTTCTTCTTCCATCCAGACTTTACTGTCGGTGCTGTAATCGAAACAGCTCAACCCATTTTCAATGGAAAAGGAGTTCGCGGACTTTACCGCCGGTCGGGAATTTCACCCTGCCCTGAAGAAATTATTATCTGTCTACCTCTTGTTAGTTTGAAGATGTAAACTATTTGCAAAGATAGGTAAAATTGTTTTGATGTTAAATCTTTCACAACAATTCTATTCCCGGAATAAATCTATCACAAACAGGCATTGTTTCCGGGAACAGAATTGTCTTCAGATTTTACTGAACAATCATTTTTTCGATTTTCGTCATCGTGCCGTATTGTACTTTCAGCATATAAACTCCTTTTGGGAATGCCGACAGGTCGATGGTGCGAACAAACTCTTTTGCTGTTGATGTAGCTTTTTCCTGTGTAACGGTTTTCCCACTCAGGTCAGAAACGGTATATTGGAATTCCTGTCCGTTGATCCCACGAATCTTCAGTGAGAATACACCGGAAGAAGGATTTGGGGTCAGGCTGATACCAAAGGCATCGTTTTCATTTATTCCAACAGGGAATGTAAGTGTTACATGCAGATCAGAAGTTGCCGTTGTGGCGCAGGTTCCGATCGGGAATGCCTTCAGTGTCAAAACGCAGCCACCATTGTTCCGGTCTGCTGTACCCGGTGTATAAAGGCAATTCAATAATGTATCTGCATTGAAGGTGCCATCACCTGAAGTCATCCATTGTGTGTGGCTGTAACTTGTAGCCTGGCCGTATACAGGGAATAAAGGAACTGTATTGGCATAAGTAACATCATTACCGGCAGTTGAAGTTGGTTCTTCGTTTACGTTTACAGTTGTGGTATCTGTTTTCGTTGCTGAACCATCATTAATAGCGATGATGTACCTGGTGGTCACAGTGGGTGTAACAACCGGGTTTGCTATGGTTGATGTGAATCCTGCAGGAATTGATGTCCACGCATAGGTGAAGCTGCCCGATCCTCCGGATGCATTTGCGTTCAGTTGCGAAGTTCCGCCAGCACATATCTGCGAAGGAGTTGCACTTGCATGAACCTGAAGAATATTTGCAAAGCTGAAAGATCCGATCCTGGTTTTCCAGCCGTCAGATGAAGAGGAAGGATAATATTCCTGGGTATACCAGAAAACGCCCGGTTGTGAAGGGTCAACTGCCATGCAGCTATAATCGCCCCAGCGGGCAGGACTTCCTGACTGGGTCTGCGCGCCGTTCCCATTCATAATCCCTCTTTCACCCACAGTCATTACTCCCAAAGGATCTCCGCTCAGCCTTCCCGTATAACGAATTGAAGGATACATTGAAGATGAGGAAATAGAAAAGCCAAGTGCAATGTTATTGTTGGCATCAATGTTGATACTGCCCATCCAGCGGCTGTTGGCATCCGGGTTATAGGTGCCCTGCTGATAAACAGACCATCCGGTGGTGCCATCATTGCGTAATTCGTACCAGCGTATGCCAGCGACATCTGAGCCCATATTAACGGTAGCATTACAAACCATGGCCCAATGATCAGAGAATGTCCTGAATGGCAGGCTGAACATGATCCTTCCGGGAATGGCATCAAGTTTTCTTGTTGAACCTTTTTGTGCAATTCCGGCAGATAATGTACCTGTAAATGAGTTGACCGGTAATGAAGCTGTTAGTGTATAAGAAGAATTAGTAGTTGTTGTCCAGTCTACATGAAACTCGAGAATCCTGAGCTGGTTAGGTCCGTTGTTATGGTAGGTAAAGTAGTTGGGGGTTCCCATTGGAGGAAAGGTACCCTGGCAGTTTGATGGCAGAACAGCGTATGCATTATTGCTGCTGGGAAGTGTGAATTCAACAGACTGTGCGTTCGGATCACCAGTGAGCATTTTTGTACGTTCATAAGCTACAGCACCGGTTCCGACGTATGAGTTGTTTGAGAACCTGTTAATTGACATATAATACCCGTCAACCCAGACTCCGAATTTTGGATAGTCACCCATTTCCGTGTACTGGAACTGGTAACGATACCATGAGCCTGTAGGATCAGGCGTTTGCGACACTGCGATCATCTGGTAAAATGGCCCGCTCGGGTAGTTTGGCAAAGAGAACTGTGAAAACAACCAGCGGTCAGCCTGTGTATCATAAAGAACGATCGCATCTCCGTCATTGGAGTTGTGCGGCATCCCGGTCCATACTGAAGAACTCAGCGACGGTCCCAGGAGCTTGGTGCCGGTTTTATTAAATACTTCATAAGAACAATTTACAACCTGGAAATAATGGTTCGGTCCAACATCACCCTGGGTATCGGGAGGTGTATATCCACCTATGTTTCCGACTCCGTCAAAATTCTGTATGGTTGTATCGGTCTGGACCTGGCCAAAGGCCTTCTGAATATTCGGATCCGACTCCCAGCCATTGAGAACCTGTGAACTGAAAGGATTGTAAGTATTGAACTTGTTCTTTACGATTTCCTGTTTCCAGGAGTTGTCAGCCTTTTTCGCAGCCTCCAGAACCATGTCCCGCAGAGGTGGTGAAACATCAAAATAGACGGGCTTGCGGACGATGGGTTTTGACACATCGTTCTGGGCAATTGATAAACTGCTGTACATCATAAGTACGGCAAGAATAGTAAGAATCTTTTTCATGTGGAAAGGTTAAAATTTTCTCCAAAATTACAACTTTTTCCTTCAAAAAACTCTCCCCTGTTGCCTTTTTGACGTTTATTTTTTCAGATGTTTTTAGCCCCTGTCTTTTATATGCAGAATTATCCATGTTACTTTATTCAGAACCTTTGCCAGTCATGGAATTCACCGCAAAGACTCAAAGGCGCAAAGGGTTACAGATCCGGCGAAGGGATGTATCCAGGTATGCATAAGGAGATCTGATTATATTTAATTATTCATCAAAACTATCAAGGGGACATTCGAAATTCAAAATTCAATTCATTGAATTCGCATATTCGTCATTCGCATATTCGTCATTTGTCACATGTCACGATTTTCTCCAGGCTCAAATCTTTTTCATCCTACCTTAAGAGCTATTCATATATTTTGTATTTTTAACTCTTTAATAGAACCAACTCTATGAACATCGTAGTAACGGGTGCAAGCAGGGGAATTGGCGCTGAGGTTGTAAAGATTCTCGCAAGGCATAAGGGAAACAAGATCGTGGCCATCTCCAGGAGCGGTGAAGGGTTGCGAAAGCTGCTCAATGAATGCCAGAAGAATGTACCGGACGTTAAGATCGTGACGTGCGAATTTGATCTTTCGCAGTTCGAATTTTATCCATTCCTGCTTCAGAAAATTGAAGGACTTTTCCTCCATTGTGATATCCTGATCAATAATGCCGGGAAACTTTATAACAAACCCATTGAGAAGATCGAACCGGCTGATTTTGACGAGGTCTTCAACGTGAATGTTAAAAGTGTGTTCTTCCTGACGAAGCTCCTGATACCCATGCTGCCGAACGGGGCACACGTGGTCAACATCGGTAGCATCGGCGGATTGCAGGGAAGCAAAAAATATCCCGGGCTGGCTGCTTACAGCTCCAGCAAAGCCGCTGTAGCAGTTCTTACCGAATCATTGGCTGAAGAATTTGAAGAACGGGGGATCAGCGTGAATTGTCTCGCCCTTGGGGCCACGCAAACAGAGATGTTCGAAAAAGCATTCCCCGGAATGAAGGCGCCCCAGTCGGCCAATCAAATGGCACAGTACATTGGAAAAAGCATTCCCCGAAATGAAGGCGCCCCAGTCGGCCAATCAAATGGCACAGTACATTGTTGATTTTGCATTCAACGGGCACAAGTTCATGAACGGCAAGGTCATTCCGGTGTCTATAGCAGTTCCGTGAGCATCAGGAAAATGACAAATATGGGAATGACGAATTGCCTTCGCATATTCGTCATTCCCATATTTGTCATTTATAAATAATCCGCTTTCCCCTCCCCACCTTTGGTAAATGGTGCAATTGCCCGGTTGTAGATTCCGTGAACATAGGCAATGGCGAGTCCGTAGTTGGTTACAGGAATGCCTGCATCAATGGCTGGCTTCAGCCTGCTGATGAGTTGCTTCCGTGTGATCATGCATCCGCCGCACTGGATCACCATCGCGTAATCTTTCATCTCACCGGGTATTTTATTCAGCCCCGCAACGATTTCGAATTCCAGTTTCTTCCCTGTAAAGTTGTTTAACCAGCGTGGTATTTTCATCCGGCCGATATCATCACATGAAACATGATGTGTACAGGATTCAAGGATCAGCACGCGATCATTATCCTTAAGTCTGGATATGTAAGGTGTTCCTTTCAGGTAGTTTTCAAAATCACCTTTCTGGCGGGCAAGCACGATGCTGAAACTTGTAAGCAGGATATCCTTTGGCACCGCGGCATCCGCCTTCGGGAACACCTGGCTGTCGGTAATTGCAAGCACAGGT
>TBL_comb47_HYPODRAFT_10006185_pt1 | contig 13006 bp, 8 predicted proteins | sample TroBogypolimnion_40_FD_10682 | JGI IMG/M metagenome (IMG submission 10682)
CGGCCTCAGGGCGGTGCTTTGCCTTGCGTCGGGGGACCAGACCATCAGGACGCGGGATGGCGGTCTGGAAAAAAGCAAGCTCCGGCGCCACCCACTCAATCCGTGGCCCTTTGCGAAACCGCTGAGCCGCTGAGGGTTGTGTTCACGACGGTGATCTGATAGGTTGTCTGGGGCTGCAGCAACGAGATGACCCCAGTCATAGCCGGCCCGGCCACGGTGGTCGTCAGGATCGAAGCCGTTGAGTTGACCGGCGTTGCGGTCACCGTGGTTGACGCGACTGAGGCCGGATTCACCCCTTTCGGCAGCCAGGAAACCTGAAACTGATCCCCCGACTGAACGGCGGTCACGCCGACCGGCGCAGCCGGAAGGGGAACCACCAGATACGCGGCTGCGCCGGCGTTATAAACCGTGTCCCCGTACATGTCGGTGGCCGTGAACGTTGGATCGACCGCGGCCGCGTTCGAGAGTGTCGTCGCGGAGACCACGTTGCCGACAAAATCCCAGGTCACGGCCGTCCAAGCCGTAAACGTAGCCGGGTGGCTGCCGCGACCGCCGGTGCTGCACGTGGTTGACAGGCAAACGTCGCCCGTCGGATATCCGCTCGTGGGATCGAAGCCGGTTACGTACGCTTGTTCCTTGATGCCGCCGCAGGAGTGGCCGAGCATGGCGAACGCCATGGATTGCGGCAACAGCAGGTTCCCTGGCTTTTGGACCAAAAACCGATAAAACCCTTGGCTGCCCGAAAGCGCATTGGTGAGCGTAATCGTCTTCACGGTTCCATCGCCTGGGATCCCTGACGGGAAATTGGTCCACTGGGGCACCAAGTCCAGGCAGGTTTGCACAGTGTAGAAGTTCGGGCTGGTCGTCGGAAACGACAGGACCAGATCGTTACCGGATTTCGACGCGCCCAGGCTGCCCGGCGGCAGGGTCGGCGTGGCCGAAGAACGCGAGGCCGCCAAAGTGGCGCCCCAGACCAAGGCCAGGGCCAGGGCCGGCCGGAAACTCACTGTGTTAATAGTGGCCATAACAAAAACTGCTTTAACTTAACAGCAGTAACCCCAAAGTCAAACCCGGCAGTCGCCCGTGAGGCGGCGCCTCCTGCAAGCATGCCAGAGTTCTGAGCCCCCGTCGGGGTCGATGGGTACCTGGGACCGGGACTCCGGGGGTATCGCATCGCTCGACCACCGCCCGGCCTCTGGGGAGCGTCCGGCTTCCGGCGCAGGGTCGCCGGAGGCCTTGACCTCCTCCCCAAATCCTGGGAGCTGGCCTACTCGGGCAAGAGCTTGACGCGGATGTTTCTGAAGCAGGCCTTGCTGCCCTTGCCGGCCATCGGGGGATGTCCTTGCAGGGCGAAGGTGCCTTGGGGCAACCAATTCATCCCGGTGCTGAGCTTATGCTCCGTATCGGCGTCGGGCAGCTTATACTCGATCATGGTCTGGCCGTTGAGTTTGACGGTCAGCAATCCGTTCAGGCAGATGATCTCCTGCGTGTACCAGACATTGTCCGTAACCGGCGCCTTGGGCAAGAGGTTGACGTTTTCCTTGTTGTTCGCCGGTGGGGTTTCCGGGCCCCACGAGATATTCCGGATGCTATAGAGGCTGCCGGTCCGGCGCCAGTCGCTGTGGCTGTTGTTCACCTGGCATTCCAAGCCGCACTTGGGCCACTCGGCTTCCTGGTACTTCGTATGGAAGTAGATCCCGGAGTTGGCGCCGGGAAAAGTCATCACTTCCACCCGGAGATCGAAGTTCTTGAAGACGTGGTCGCTGACGGTCCCGAGATAGAACAAGTGAGCAGGACCGCGGTCGCCCGTGGGGTATTCCATGACGATCATGCCGTCACGGACCTGGAAGACGTTGGCGTTTTGGCCGACCTTCCAGCCGTCGAGGGTCTTGCCGTCGAACAAGCTGACAAAGCCCTCTTCGGGCGGGGAGGTTTCGGCGGCGAAGCTGGCGAGGGCCAGCGGCAAAACCAAGGCGGCGGTGAGCAAGTGTTTCATGTGATGCTTTGTTAGTAGTTACGATTCGAGGGTGTTTACTGCGGTGTCGGCGGCGGGTCAGACCCCCAGCGTCCAGTCGCCGAGATAGCGGGGGGGTTGGGGTTCATGGAGTGGAACGACAGGGGTTTAGCCAAGGGTCTAAGTCGCCACCCAGGGCGGTTGGTTCACCGGCAGTCGTCCCTGGGACGACCGTTCCGGCGTGAACAGCCAGGCGAACCACCCGCGGCAACGGTTTCATTCCGATTGGGTTCATGTTCCGATTTCGCTGCCAGACAATGCAAGTCTCCGCGAGGCGGTGCAAGCTCAATAGTGGGCGCTCAGCGTTCCCTCGAAGAGGGGAGGGTGTCAAACGGCGGATTTGGCCGGCGATCTGGCGGGCGCGGGACGGTCAACCGAGCTTATGTGAGATTGACAAGCCGGCCAGGGTCTGGAATAACGAGGGGGCGAGTCCGGCATACCGTCGGTACCCTCGATGCGGGTTGAATAGGTTTACTCTACATATGTTGGAATTGAAATCGGACGGTTGGCGGGCAACGGCGTTGGGTCGCCAGCCGCGCAAGGCTTTCACCTTGATCGAATTGCTGGTGGTTATTGCGATCATCGCCATTCTGGCGGCGATGCTTCTGCCGGCGCTCTCGAAAGCGAAAATGAAGGCTCAGCAAACCAGTTGCCGGAACGGCCTCAAGCAATTGGAAATGGGCACGCTGCTCTACCTGACGGACTACAACGATATCTTCCCCGCCTGTGCCTCGCGCAGCACCTACGGCTTTCAAGTGGAGGATTGGATCTATTGGCGGGACCAAGCCCCTTATCCGCTGGAGAAAAGCCCCATCTTTTACCTCATCGGTGGCGGGCGCAACACCAACATCTTTCGCTGCCCGATGGACAAGAACGACAAGGACCGCATCGCCCAAAGCTCGCCCATTTACCCGTGCAGCTACACGATGACCAGCTACGACTTGGTGAACAATCAAAACGTTCACGGTATGACCTCCATCTTTACCGCCCACGCTCCCTTCCGGCAGGGCATGGTCCGAAATCCCGCGCTCAAGATCCTGTTGGCCGAAGAGGTGGCGACCCATGCCGCGCCCGACAATCCGGACCCGAGCTACACGGCGGTGATCGACGATGGCCGGTACGTCCCCACCGGCAATCGGCTCACCGGCCGGCATAATGGCAAGGCCGATGTCGGCTTCGTGGATGGTCATGTGGAGGCGGTCTCCTGGAGATTCGCTACCAATGTGATTAACTCCCAGGCTGATTTGTAAGGGGCTGGCCAGGCGTTCCGCCCATGGATTCCTACGCAGCGCGTTTCGGCGGCCTCGGCCGCCTCTATTCGAGTAACGGGCTGGAACGGCTGCGGCAGGCGCATGTCTGTGTCATCGGCTTGGGGGGCGTCGGTTCCTGGGCGGTCGAGGCCCTGGCGCGTTCCGGCGTCGGAGAGTTGACCCTGGTGGACCTGGACGATGTCTGCATCCGGAATGTCAACCGCCAGCTCCATGCCCTCGACGGCGAGTTGGGCAAACCCAAAGTGGAGGTGCTCGCCCGGCGGGTTCTCGCCATCAACCCCGAGTGCAAAATCCATGCGCACCAGGCCTTCTTCCTCAAATCCAACGCCGAGGCCATCCTGGCCCCGCCGTTCAGCGCCGTGCTGGACGCTATCGATAGCCCATCGCTCAAGAGCTTGCTGATCGCCCGCTGCCGCGATCGCGGGTTCCCGGTCGTCTGCACCGGTGGTGCCGGCGGACGGCGCGACCCGACCGCTATCGAGGTGGCCGACCTCGCCACCACTAGCCACGATCGCTTGCTCCAATACGTTCGGCGGATCCTGCGTCGCGTTTACGGGTTCCCTCGGGAGGGCCGAAAGTTCGGCATCGAATGCGCGTCGTCTCGCGAGAACCGGTTTGCTATCCCAAAGCCGACGGCTCGGTCTGCGCCCAACGAACCCCTGACCCCGATCTGCGCCTGGATTGCGACACGGGTTACGGCACCGCCTGCTTTGTCACTGGTGCCTTCGGTTTTGTTGCCGCCTCGCGCATCGTCCATGCCATCGTGACGGCGGGCGGCCCCGCCCCCGAGGCGCCCCACCCAGGGGCTTAAGAGTGGGAGGCGATTGCCCGCCTGGCTTTTGCAAGCGTCACGACCGCCAGAGCCGACCGCACACCTTCGCTCCGAAACGGGTGAATCTCCCGTGGCGCTTAGACTTCGAAGGCCGGTCTAAGCCGGCCTTCGATGCGGTGATTGGGGCGCTAACCCGTGCGCCCTATTGATAATGAATGACGAGGTTTGCCCCCACCGGCGTGATGCTGGTTAGCCGGACGGGGTTCGCCATCTGCAGCCGGTAAAACTGCGCCGGGCCCGCCATCGGGACCGTGACCGTCTGGGCGACCAGATCAATGACCGCACTCGTCGCCGTGGCATAGGGGCCGGTCACCGCACTGGCCGCGAGCAAGCGGATCGGCAGGAAGGCCGGCACCGCCGGCTCCGGGGCATTGGGATCATTCACATCATTGAGTAGGACGCGGGTGTTCGGATCATTCACGTCCACCGAGAAGAGCTGGAAGTTGGCGTAGCCGCCGTTTTCGTACCAGAGGCAGCGGACGGGATACAGGCCGTCGGCCTCCACCACGAAATCAAACGTGCCGTTGAACGTGCCGCCGTCTTTGACGCCCAGCACCGTGGCGTCGAGGTCGAGCAGGCCGTGACCGGAACGCAACTGGAAGCCGTCATCGCTGACCGCGCCAAACCGGTGGAGTCCGGCGGTCAGTTGGAGGTAGGCGAAGCATTCGCAAGCGATGTTGTCATGGGAGTTGTCCGGTGGCAGGCCGGGCACGCCTGAGACGAGGGTTGGGTCGTAAAAATAACCGAAGGGTGAGGCGTTGACGCCGTCGCCGGAATCGTTCCAGTTCAGGACTTGCGACACGATTTGAGTAGTCAGCAGGTAGGGGATCTGGGGCGGGTTGGCTAGCTGTTGTTCCGCGCGGGCCAAGCTGCTGCCCAAGGTCGGGCCATTGGTGTAAACCATGCGCACGTTCCAGCCCGGAAAGGAGAGCGAACCGAGCGGGAGACTGTTGGTGGCGTGCAAGAGGGGGTAGGCGGCCGTCCAGGTCCAGGTGTAGGTTTGCAGGATGGACTGGCTGTCGACGAACGAGATGGTGTTGGTATGGAGACTGCCCCAGGCAGGCATACTCGGGAGGGTGTAGCTGACCGTGGCACCCCCGAAAACGTGGGGGAACGCGCCGGGATTGTTCGCTTGGTTGACCGACGAGACGATGTTGAAGGAGCCCGCTGGCACCGCCGTGCCGTCCATCCAGAAAAGAACGGAGTTGGGGTCCACCTGCGTGTCCCGGTCCAGGATGGCGGCGGTGACCGTCGGGATAATGGCTGAAGCGCGCTCGCCCGGGGCGGGTGAGGTGTAGGCCACGGTGGTGCGCATCGTGCCGGCGGAAGGAACCGTTCCGTTGTAATTGTCATAGGTCACATCCGCCCCAGCGACCGAGGGCGAGGTGCCGTCATAACCGAGCAACCCCATCCAGCCGCCCTGGTAGGTGGAATCCATGCCGATGATGGCGGCCAAGGGGTTGATCAGGTTGGTGGTGCTGAATACCTGCCCGAGGAACGTACTGCCGTCGTGGCTCGAGATGAGGAGTCGATACCGCTGCGACGGGTCCAGGACGACGTTCGGCGTCGAGGCGATGGTGGTCGGTTGCTCGCTGGTAGTGCGGCTGATCCGCAGTTGGTTGCCGGTAGCTTCCCAGGTCATCACATAGCCATCGGTGGTTCCGGGGCCGGGACTAGGCGAGGTTTGAATGAACCAGAATGGGCCAAAGGCCTGGTCGATAGTGTTGTTCCAGGCGATGATGTCCACCCCTACGGAAAAGCGGGTGGCATAAGCAGCGTCGACCCGAAAAGCCAGGGCGCGCGCGGGGCCGAAGCCATAGGGGGCGCCATCGTAAGGCGCATCGGGGGGAGAATGGATGCGCAGACCATGTCCGCCCGTGCCGTCCGGGACGAGGGTGTAGCTGGTGGCCAACCCCGGCACCCCGTAGACCTTTCCGATGTCCCCCACGTCGTAATGGTACCAATAGGGGGAGAGGCTGCTGCCGTTGAAGTTATCCGACTGGGCTTGGAGGCTCATTGCCAGTCCCATCGAGCCGAGGGCGGTCAAGCCGAGGAGGGTGTGCCGGACGTGCTTGCGGATGAATTGGCGAGAGAGAGGTGTGATCATATCGATACCTTGAATGTTTGCGCTCTAGGTGCTTGCTGATTTATGGCTTTGTAAAGCCAGCCTACAATTGGCGCGCCCGGCTGTCAAGGATTGATTTTGGCGGCGATTAGCCGCCGTGCTGTCCCACCCGCGCAACCTCTCGATCAAACTTCCCGATTGCGCAAATGCTGCGGATGGGGAAAGCTAAGCCCACTATCTCCAAATTATGAAGCATTTCCGCTCGGTGATACTGCTGGCCTTGGCCTTGGCGCTTCCGTGCCGGGTTACCGCCCAAACCGCCACCAACAGTCCGGTGTCCGTGTTCCTCGCGGCCTTGGGGCGTCTGGTCTCCATTGTGGAGCCGCCGACCAACCAGGACGCGCGCACGTTCACGACCACGCTGAAGGTCACCAAGGCCGAGGGCCTGCCCAAAGAACTGGCCCACCGTGAGTTTGAACTCGCCTTCCAGGCCCCGGACCGGTTGCGGCTCTCGGCGGTATGGGACGGCCAGGAATTGGTGCTCGGCCGGGACCGGCAGCAGGTATGGATCTACGAGCCGGCGAAGAACTTCGGCCTGATCGGGTCCTCGGATGTGCCGCCCTTCCCCGGGACGCCCGATGAGAAGGCTAATCCTCCCCTCCGCCCCCTCAAATTGCCCGTGCCCCGGGATCAACTGGCGATCCTCCCCTTCCTGACCGACTTGGAGGCGCTGCCAGACGAGACCGTGGCGGGCGCGCCGTGTCATGTCTTTAAGGCCAAGGCCAAGCCCGAGGCGGCGACCGGTTTGAAACTGCCGCGCGGGACGCTGCAACTGTGGGTTCGGACGGCCGACGCGCTGCCGCTGCGCCTGGCTTACCGCCAGGATGCCCTGGACGTCGAGGTTGAGTTGGTGAATCCGCAGTTGGGCGAGGCCTGGCCGGAGGCGAAATGGGCGCTCCACTCCAGCGCCACGGACCAGGTCGAGACGGTCGCCCGCTCCCATGTGACGCGGTTCCTCTCCGTGGCGATGGAGATGTTGACCGACCACGTGCCGACCCTGGGACCGGCGACGGGCGAACGTCATGTGGTGGCCCGGGAAGGCCAAGGCCGGCTGGAGACCATCGATGGCACCCATGTGCTCGTGCTCAAAGGCACCCCGGAGGAGATGGGCCGCCAGCATGGCAGCCTCATGAAGAAAGAAATCCACGGCCTGGTCGAACGGATCCTCTACGGCGTTGGCGTCGGGAGCTCGTTCGAGAAGGGTCACTGGTTCTTCGGTGAGATCGAGTCGGCCCAGAAGCGCCTGGCGCCCTTTGTGGATGAGCGGTATTTCCGGGAAATGGATGCCCTCGCCGACGCTGCGGGAGTTCCCCGCCAGGAGGCGCGGCTGGCCAATCTCTTCCCCGAGCTGTTTCATTGCAGCGGTTTTGCCGTGTTCGGCAAAGCGACCACCGATGGGCGCCTTTATCACGGGCGCGTCCTGGACTACCTGCGCGGCATGGGACTGGAACAGAATGCCGTGGTGATGGTCTTCCAACCCGAACGCGGCAACGCCTGGGTCAATGTGGGCTACGCCGGCTTTATCGGGTCGGTAACGGCCATGAACGAGAAGCATATCGCTATGGGCGAAATGGGCGGGCGGGGGCAGGGGAATTGGGACGGCAAACCGATGGCGGAGTTGATCCGCGAGGTGATGGAGAAGGCCAGCACGCTGGATGAGGCGGTGGAGATCATGCGCAAAGCCCCACGAACCTGTCAGTACTACTACGTCATTTCCGATGCCAAGGCGAAACGGGCGGTGGGTATCGCCGCCACGCCGGAGAAGTTCGAGACCATCCGGCCGGGTGAAAGCCATCCCCTGCTGCCTCACCCCTCGCCGGACACGGTGCTGATGTCCGCCGGCGACCGCTACGAAGAACTGGCCCGCCGCGTGCAGGCGGGCTTCGGAAAACTCGATGCCGCCGGGGCGCGCGACCTGATGCGGCGGCCGGTCTGCATGACCTCGAACATCCATTGCGCCCTCTTCGCCCCGGACTCGCTCGATTTCTGGATTGCCAACGCCGACTCCGAGAATCCGGCCGCCCACACGCGCTACACCCACTACAATCTCGGAGAGTTGCTCCAGGGTGATGGGCCAAAATAGGCTTCGGATCCGACCTCCGGCCCGCCGGTGACACACCGGCAGCGGCCATTGCCACCCGCCACGAATGCGGATACCTTGGGTCGTGCCGGAACCAATCAAGACAACGCGGGTGGTGGTGGGGATGAGTGGCGGGGTGGATTCTTCCGCCACGGCGGCCCTGTTGCTCCAACAGGGTTATGACGTGGTGGGGATTACGCTCAAACTCTGGCCCCAGGATTGCGTGTCGCGGGCCGAAGACAAGTGCTGCGGTCCGCAGGCGGTCATGGATGCCCGGGCAGTCTGCGACCAACTCGGCATTCCCTATTACCTCATCGATGAGAGCGCCGAGTTCCAGCGGAAGGTGATCCAGTACTTTGCCGACGAATACAAGGCCGGGCGGACGCCGAATCCGTGCGTGATGTGCAACCAAAACTTGAAATTCGGACGGTTGCTCGAGCGCGCCGATCAACTCGGCGCCCAGTACATCTCCACCGGTCACTTCGCCCGGGTCGAACCCAGCCCGGACGGCACGCGCCTCCTGCTCAAGCGGGGCCGGGACTCACACAAGGACCAAAGCTATTTCCTGTTTTCGCTCCGCCAGGACCAGTTGGCACGGACGCTCTTCCCCCTGGGCGAGAAAACCAAGACCGACACCCGCGAGGTCGCGCGCCAATGCGAACTCAAGACCGCCGACAAGGAAGAAAGCATGGAGATCTGCTTCGTGCCGGATAACGACTACGGCGGTTTTCTGGAGCAGGCGAACCTGGCGAAAAAGCACCGGGGCGAGATTGTGGATCTGCGCGGCCAGGTGCTCGGTATGCATGACGGCATTGAGTTTTACACCATCGGCCAGCGCAAGGGCCTGGGTATCTCCGCTCCCAAACCGCTCTACGTGGTGGAACTGGACGCCGCCGCCAACCGCGTGGTGGTGGGGGACGAGTCCGCTCTGGCTCGCGAACGCTTCGAGGTGGATCGTTGCAATTGGATCGCCTACGCCACGCCCCCCGCAACCATCGAGGCCACGGTGCGGATTCGCTATCATCATCCCGGTACACCGGCCACGATCACCCTGCTGCCGGGCGGCGGCGCCAGCGTCCGGTTGCATGCCCCGCAACGCGCCGTCACCCCCGGTCAGGCTGCGGTGTTTTATGACGGCGAAACGGTCCTGGGCGGCGGGTGGATTCGGTGAGCCCAGGTGGCGAGTCGACGCTCGGGGCGCCGTGCGCCACAAGTAGCGTCGGCCTTGCGAGTCTGGGGCACAACCAGCCAAGGACAACCCGGTCATGACATTTGACTACTTCTCGATCACGAAGTAGCTTGCCCGTGACCGCACTGAGTGGGAAGCGGGAGGCGTTTTGTCGACCTCCGCCGGCTTGGATTACATCCGCCGTCTGCTCGAAAAAAAACACAAACAAACCAGCAAAGAATGCAAATGAACACCCAGAGAATTGGCACCGTCCTCGCCGGACTGTTGTCATTGCCCGTCCTCATGACGCCAGCGGCGCGAGCCGATTACGCCTCGACCGTCCTCGCCGATGGGCCGAAGGCCTATTACCGGCTTAACGACAACTCGACCAGAACGCTCCTCAACCAAAACCTCGGCAGTTTGGGCGCCGCCGGGAATGCCACCAACGATATGGCTTCGGTGAGCGGTGGGGTGGTTCATCCGATCCCCGGCGCGATCGTCGGTGACGCCGACACCGCCGAATTCTTCGACCTGACCACCCGCACGGAGATCCCTTTTAATGCCGCGTTGAACCCGCCCAACACCCAACCATTCACCGTGGAAGCCTGGCTTTACCCGGTGAACGACCAGGATACCACCTCGTATGGCGGGATGGCCCCGCTCTGTAATCGCTGGACCCAGGGCGGCAACCGGCAAGGCTGGGTGATGTATCAACGCCGCCCGAATGCGGACTATTCCACCCCGGCCGAGGGAATTGGCTGGGAGTTTCGCATGTATGATAACTTGTCGACCAGCACCCGGCTCGATGTCATCAGCGGGGTTCCCTTCCAGCTCGGCACCTGGCAGCACGTGGTGGTGGTTTATGATCCCGTCCAGCTCAGCAACGCGACGCTGACCATTTTCATTAACGGCGTGCAAGCCAACCAAACCACCTGGAATGGCGGAACCAGTGGAACGGCTCCCGGCTACGGAGCCTGCACCGGGGACCACAACCCCGCCCCCAATGGGCAACCCGCCCTCGCGCTCGGGGGATATAATAACGCCAATAGCGGCACCTACGGCTTTTCCAACCCCTGGATTGGCGGCGTGGACGAGTTCGCGTTTTACTCGGCCAAACTCACCCCGGCCCAGATCCTGGCGCACTATCAAAATGGGACCAACGCCAATCGCAGCCAATCTTACAGCTCGTTGATTCAATCGCTTAACCCCGCCGCTTACCTGCGGTTGGATGAAACCGCACCCGGTCCGGACCTCGCCGTCAACCTGGGTGGGTTGGGGCGCGACGCCGGCGGAGGCACCGGCGGTATCGCGGGCCTCGGTACGAACACGGCGGACGTCCGGCATCCCGCTCCGGGCGCGGTGGCCTCGGACGCCAAGTCCGGCGCGACCGCCTATCACAATCGCAACGGCAATTCCACCACCACCATTCCCTACGACCCCGCCAACAACGGCAAGATCCCCGGTTCGAGCGTAGCCTCGGCCGGCACGCCGTTCACTTTCGAAGCCTGGCTGCGGCCGATGCGTGACAACCAGGGCGGGCAATGCCCCGTCAACAACCGTTACGTTCACTCCGGTCACCGCACCGGCTGGGTCGTGTTTCAACGCAACCCCAACCTCAGCTACCCGCCCAGTGAAGGTCATGGTTGGGATTTTCGGATGTATGACGGTTACGATGGCAGCGGCCAGGACCTCTTGACGGGCGACCCCACCTCACCCCTGGGTGACTACACCATCGGCAAGTGGCAGCATTTGGTAGTCACCTGGGAACCCCAGCTCGATCAAGGGGATCTCGGCGGCTACGGCAATGATACCTGGCTGGGCACTTTGACCGGCTACGTGGACGGCCAGCCGGTGGCCACCAATGCCAACATCTTCTATGCCGCCAACCAGAGTCCCACCGAAGACGCCACCCCTGCCGCCGATCTGGCGGTCGGCTCCTACAACGCCGCCTCCACCCTCGGCAATAACCCCTTCGAAGGTGACGTCAGCGACCTGGCGGTCTACAACAACTACGTGCTGACGCCGGACCAGATCCTGGCCCATTACCAGGCTGGCACCAAGTCCTCTTACGGCACCAATTACGCCACCTTGGTGCTGACGGCCGCCGCCACCCCGCCCATCGTTGAGAGAACCACGCTCCCAGCCACCTACCTCCGCCTCAATGATCCCGCCGGCTACCCGGCGGCCAATACCGGCAGCCTCGGTTCTGCGGCGGGCGGCAACCTGGATCTCACCACCAATACCGCCGCCGGACCCCAGGCCCCGGCCTATGCGGGGTTTGAAGCCAGCAACACCGCCTTGCCGCTAAATGGGGTCAAACAATGGGCCAGTTTGAATAACCCCGCCGGCTTGGAGATTGCCAGTCAGATCACCCTCGAGGCCTGGGTCCAACCGGCCGCCGCGCAGGGCACCACCGCCCGCATCGTTTCCCATGGCCCGCAGACCCTCAGCGGCTTCCTCGGCAAGGATCTGCCTGGCTCGGTTACCAACACCAGCGAGGTCTTTCTGCGCATCGATGGCGCCGGAGCCCATTACTCGGTCGGCACCGCGCGATACGATGATGGCACCGCTACGACCACCACCACGGCCGCCTCCGCCGTCGTGCCCAGTGGTGACCTGGGCGGATCCGCTTGGGTCCATTTGGTCGGGACCTATAATGGCTCCGCATGGTCGCTCTATCGCAACGGCGTGCTCGTCGCCACGCAGGCCGACGCGACCGGTGCCTTGACGGTGGACAACGGTGACTGGGCCATCGGCGCGACGGGCAATGGATGGGCCGATAATTTCGCCGGCAATGTCGACGAAGTCGCGATCTATAACAAGGCCTTGACGCCGGCCCAAGTCGCCAGCCACTACGTCATCGGTAAAGCCGGGACCACCGCCATCACCATCACTCGCGCCAGCGCATCGAACGTGACCATCAACTACCCTGTGGGCACCACGTTGCAGCAGGCCTCCGTCATCACCGGGCCCTACACCCAGGTCGGAAGCGCCTCCCCGCCGGTCTACACCACGGCTGCCACCGGGACCAAGTTCTACCGCTGGTCACTGCCCTGATGCGCCTCACCGCCAGGCGCAGCTCCGCTGTTGATTGAAATCATGCGGGCCGGGAATACGTTCCCGGCCCTCTTTTTTTGCCCCAACCCGCCGGCGCGGCAATCTGGTTGCTAAGAAACGGGCCGCGGCAGGTCGAGACCGTCACGCCGCACATCCCTCCCGACACGGTTTACCTTAAGTCAGTAAGACAAGACCCCAGTGGCTTTAGGCGGGTCGGGTGCCCCCGTCGCGGCGGGTGGCTCGGCTCGGCTTTGCGACCAATTACAGCGCTTGGTCGACCAGGAGGCGCCGTGAGCACGGATAAGTGTCGGTATTCTAGGACCGACCCATTCACATTCAGGACCGACCCATTCAGAGTGGCGCATGAAAGTCTCCTTGGGTTCGTTCCCGTGGCCCGTGGCGTGATCGCGCCCGCCGGGTCGTGCGATGCGTAGTTCCCGTGCCGTAAGCTAATTCGCA
>TBL_comb47_HYPODRAFT_10006188_pt1 | contig 13005 bp, 19 predicted proteins | sample TroBogypolimnion_40_FD_10682 | JGI IMG/M metagenome (IMG submission 10682)
TTACCTTTAATATGAGAACCATGAATCCTACATGATATCTGCATATTATAATAGTCGTCTGATTCTAATACTTTCCTCCCGTACTGCTCGCGAGCTTCCACGTAAGAACACTCAGCTTTAGACTTACAATAAAAAAGAATCTCTCTTGTAAAGTTATCTTTACCAAGAGCCTCTACATCTTTATTTAGTTCTATACTTGAACCATAGTATTCACGCCAGTCAGAATCGATTTTAGATTTTATCTTCTTTCGTTTCTTAGTTCCGTTTTTTAACTTAACAGTCTTGTAAGTTGTCTTTGAAAATTTAGAAAGTTTCTTACCAATATACATGCGACTGTTGGCTTTGTTCGTAATTAAATAAACAAAGCCAACACAGTCTTCAGGTAATTCTTCAACGATTTGATTATTATATGTCCACATAGTGGACTATTTATTCTTCCTCGTCAAAGTCCTCTTCTTCATAGATATCAGAGCCACATAGTGGACAGTGAACTATATCTTCAAAACTAAAGTCATCACCTTTTACAGTGATCTTACCTTCAGCTTGACATGATGAACACTCAAATTGTTTTACAATCATGCTGCTTTACCCCATACATCACCCCATGAACCGCTTAAAGCTCCTTTAGCATAATCGGTAACTCTATTTTCGAAAAAATTACCATGCACTGGAGCATTGATCATATCGGATACCCAAGGTAATGGATTCTTTTTAACTTTAAAAATACCTTTCATTCCAAGACCGATCAATCGGCGATCAGCAATGTAACGAATATATTGCTTAACATCTGCAGCGGATAATTCCATCATATCGCCATTAGAATAACAAAGGTCAATAAACTTGTCTTCCAACTCTACCATCTTTTCAGCGATGGAATAGATTTTAGATTTCAATTCATCATTCCAGATTTCGTTGTTCTCTTTGATATATTCTTTGAACAACTTAATCATTGACTCGGCATGCATTGTTTCATCAACAATAGACCAAGTAACAATCTGACCCATTCCCTTCATTAACCCATGGCGTGGGAAATTAAGGAGCATAATAAAAGAACTGAACAACTGCATGCCTTCCGTGAAAGCAGAAAATACAGCAATATGCTCAGCGGTAGAAGCCACTGTACCATTTCTACTAGAAATGTCAAGAACATAATCATGTTTATCTCTCATTTCTTGATATTCTAGAAACTCACTATAAGTTGACTCAGGCATACCGAGAGTTTCAATCAGATGTGAGTAAGCAGCAATGTGTAATGCCTCACGAGCAGCAAAACCCATTAACATCATTCGAATTTCTGGCTGCGGGAAATACGGTAAATAATTATTTACATACCCACCAGCTACATCAATGTCTCCTTGAGTAAAGAATCGAAAAATATTAGTGAGGAATTGCTTTTCTTCATTTGTTAATTTCCTTTTCCAATCTTTAACATCTTCTGCCATTGGAACTTCTGAATGTAACCAATGTGCCTGTTCATGGGCAAGCCACGCATTGTAAGCCCAATCGTATCGAAATGGTTTAAAATAAGATCGTTCATCTGTAAGTTTAAGGCTGTTGTGTTTTTTTATCATTTTTTAATCTTCCTAATTTCCATTGTTGTTCTGTTGGTTTTTCTCTAAACATTTTAAAAGTTTTCATTTTTATCCTTCGCAGGCAAGACAGGTATCTGCATCACCAGTAAGAGCATGCAGGTCAATCTCTTTAATTACTTCACGTTCAATTCGTTTAGAAACTTTGTCAGCCTTCGCAATCTTATCTGAACGACAATAATACATTGTCTTTAATCCGCTCTTCCATGCTTGAAAATGAACAGCATGAATATATTTAATATGACTATCTGGTCTAAAGAACACATTTAAACTTTGAGCTTGGTCTATATATACTTGCCTGTCTGCGGCATGCTGAACGACCCAACGCTGGTCAATTTCCATAGACGTTTTGAAAACATCTTTTGTCCACTCTTCCATCCAATCGAGGTGCTGAACTGAACCATCATTCGCAATGATACTACTCCAAGTTTCTTCATACCAACCATCCTTATGATTCTCAGCTTCTTTCTTTATAATAATATCAAGATAGCGATTTTTATTTAAGTGAGAACCCGATAGAGTGTCCTGGCGATAACAGTTTGCTCTATACGGCTCAATTGATGGTGATGTATTACCCATAAGGATACTACTTGATGCATTTGGTGCAATGGCAGCGACATGTGAAAATCTATTACCGACACCATCATGCGCCTTCTTTATTGTTTTTACTTTCATTAATTTCTCCAATTTTGTAACCGATAACCTATTCAGCGATTTTAGATTTTCAGTTCATCTCCTTCAAGGACGGCACAAGCACGAATAGACATTTCTTTACCATCTCGGACAACAGTAACAAAATCAGAAGACTTAACGCTAATGGAATTGCCAGAATCATCTTCGAAAAGAATTTCACTTTGGGCATCAGGAGCTTCGCCACGCTCAGATCCCAGTTGAATATTCGCTTCATCTAATTTATCTCTTATTGTTTTAAAGATTTGCTTATTTTTACCAACAGCCATTGGCGATTCCCAAGCAAGATTATTTTTCTGTAGATATGCATGCCAACCCAATGCACCAATACCAATAGATCTTTCTTGTTTGGCAGAATAGATTGCACGTTTAATTGTTTTTGGTGCGTTCTGAATAAAATATTCAAGAACATTATCAAGCATCTCAGCAACATCTCGAAGAAATAATTTATCGTTTTTCCAATCATCATAATATTCTAGATTCAAAGAAGATAAACAACAAACAGCAGTGCGCTTTTCGTTTGTTGGTAGGATAATCTCTGAACAAAGATTTGATTGATGCACTTTCAAACCTTTATCTTTAAGCCATTGTGGTAGCTTACGATTTGATTCATCAATGAAGTGAATGTATGGTTCACCAGTCATCATTCGCATTTCAAGAATGCGTTGCCATAATTCTTTGGCAGATACTTTCTCTCTAACTTCTTTAGATGCTGGATCAATTAATTCCCATGAGTCATCAGCATCATTATCAATCATACACTTCTCAATAAGTTCCATGAATGAATCAGGAATATTGATACCGTGATGCATGTTTAATGTTCTTAAGTTTTGGTCACCTGTCGGTTTACGCATTTCGAGAAAATTGATAATATCAGGATGACTAATATCGAGATAGGCAGCATAACTACCACGACGAGTACGACCTTGACGATACGCCAAAGAAGAAGCATCATACATTTTAAGATGTGGCATAACCCCAGTAGACTTGTCATCAGCAGAGCGAATACCAAACCCAATACCAACGCCACCCCCAAGAATAGAGAGCCAACTCGTTTCTGAAAGATTGTCAACTAATCCCTCCGCAGTATCTTCAATATAATTAAGGAAACAATTGTGCACAATCATTTTAGATTTACCAACCGTAAAAGTTTGTGTATTCTTAACTTGAATATCATAAACCTTTTCAGTTTTATTAACTTTCTTTAATACAAAATTCATTTTATCCTCAACATAACTTAGAAAACATATAAATATATTCATAGGAGAAATTATGAATATATTAGAAAAATTACAATCTAAACTAGGGAATTCCCATTATATAAATCGATATTATAATTATATATTAGCGTGTAAAGCTAAAAATATTTACTATCCATTCAACAAAGAAAAATCCTAAATTAAATAAATCAATTATAGGAAAAACTCCTAAAGATCTTGGATTTTTCTTTATTTGTAAATCTAGTCCTGAATTTTCTCAATATTGTGTCGATCTAAATCAAGCGCATCTACCCGAACCCAATCATCCTCTTTGGTTAGAACTAAATGATTACCTGTTACGCGAAAAACTTCTCCCTCAAACATAAGCTCATAAATGTCTTCAGATTCTTCAGATTTAATAACTTCTATTTCGTTATAAGTACCATCATGAGATAAAACTTTATCGCCAACTGATAACTCAGATAAAGTTTTAATTCCATTATCAGTTGTTATTTCAGTATCTCCAGTAAAACAACTAATAGGCATGCCACGCTTACTACGACCAAAAGAAAGAATGGGAGTAGAGTAAGAGAGCCAATGCTTACTTGAATATTCATAAAGTCGTTGCGCATGTTCTTCGTTACTCCCAAATGTTTTAGAAACAAAAGCAAACCTCTCTTGTGGGCTTACTTCTTCATCTTTCATATACGACTCTCGTAATCGTAATAATCCCAACTCATCAAAAAGTGCATCACGAGAAAAGTCTACCTTGATACCATGCACGACATCTGCCATTTAATACTCCAATTATAATTATCGTAACTCAATGAAATATATCACTGGGTTGAAATACTTAGGAAAAACCATTCAAGACCCATACACCTATAAAGGATCTGGGAAACGCTGGCTAAACCACCTTAAAAACACGGTAACGATGTCACTACAGAAATAGTAGGACAGTTTACCACCATAGAAGAATTAACAGAAACATCAATTCCTCTATCTGAAAAACTTAACATTGTTAATTCTAAACAATGGGCTAATCTTCGACCAGAATCAGGAGATGGTGGAGACACTTCACAATACATAGATTATTCTAAATTAAATCGTGGTAAAGGTCAATCCTACGAGCAACGATATGGTATCGATAAAGCCAATGAACTAAAACAACTCCGTTCTAAAAAACTATCTGAAACAAGAAAAGGTAAAACCTACGAAGAAATATATGGCGAAGACGAAGGTAGAATCCTTTCTGATTCAGCTAAAGATAAAATTCGACAAAAAGCGATTGGACGAATTCAAATAAGATGCTCTTGTGTGGTGTGCAAATCTGAAGTTTCTATAAACAACATCACAAATCATTACAAGAGACATTAATGTCTTCAATAGGATACTGCTCTGTTGGAACAAACACATACTCTGTTTTTGGTATATAAGGAAACTCAATCGGAACTTGCGAATCTCGACCAGTAAAATAAGACTTAAACATTTTACCGTCTTCTTCACTCTTATACCATTCCCAGAACACTTTACCATCTATGTAATATGGCTGTCCATTGAAACGATCTGCTGATTTAAATACAGCACTACATCGTTTGTTCTGATATGTTTCGCTACCAGAGATATCAGAAACATTATTCCATTCCCATTCCCCACCAGTCAATGGAACAATAGGGTCAAACTTTGCTAACTTGGAAAACAAATTAATAGCGTATGGAGCAGAGGATCCCGAATGTCCTTCATCAGCAAAAACATCTAATAGAGCAAGCACATGATTACAAATCATTTCCTGCATTTCATCATTGTATTTACCGTGCTCGTCTAACCATCCAGCAGCACGAAATTCATTCATTGCGTGAAATTTTAAATTACTCATCACATAAATCCTTCATCATAGGGAACACTTCAGCGATAACTTTAGCGATTTCTCTTGCAATATCAGCATGTTCTTTCTGAGTACCATTCGCCATTCTTAGTTCACAGTAATGTACCCAGCTTCTAAGTGTACCATTCATATAAAGACGAGAAACAGTTAGTCCTTCTGGGAGTACTGCTCTTGCTTGTTCTTTGGCAATTCCATTTAGGATTGCCCACTCATATGCATCTTTGGCTTCTTGTATCACACGCTTCTGTCTTTCTTCCCAAAATGCAGCCAATGCCATGTTTGTATTTTCAATACTATTTTGACGATTCTTCGTATCTTGGAGTCGGGCTTCCCTAAGAACGAAAGATAAGTCTTTGGTTGGGTCAGCATATCGCTGGCTGAATTCTTGGAACGAGAAAGAACGGTGACGCAAGATTTGTCTTGCAATATCACGAGTAGTTTCAATTTCAATACACACACTGACCATTTCTAGTGGACTAAAGTGTTTATTTGCAATTAGATACTTAATTAACTTCTCTGATGTGTCAGTGTTGAATTGATTGCTTGGATTACTAACACGTGCACAGAACGCAATCAACTCCTGTACATCTGTCAAACCATCATGCTCAAATTCATCAGTGGCTTGACTAAAACTTACCATCTTTACTTTCATATTTTTTCCATGTACTATACTTCAATTCTAAAAATTTATAAATAATCATATGACTACTCATAAACCACTACCATACGTCTATATCTGCACTCATAAGAAGACTGGTGAATTTTACATAGGTTTTAGAGATCATAAAGAAATGGATATCGCAAATTTCTACCGCTATCCTTAATTCTTTCGCCAACTGGAAAACCTTAATTTTGCTTCTATTCCTTTAAAGGTATTTGTATTTATCGTCTCAACAATTTCATCTTGGCTTAAACCAGCTAAAATCATCTCATTGATATCCTTTTGTTCTATATGTTCAGGAAACATACAAACATTATACCCTGCATTTATATTTTTATCAAGTAATTTAGTTATTTCCTTACTTCTCGGTTCATTATCCATTACAAGTATTGCATTCGGTAGTATAGACCTAATAGTAGGTAGATCAAAACTGGATCCTGAAACAGCCAAACAGTTCGGGATAAAAAGAGAATCGATTGGACCCTCAACAATGTAGATGGGTTTACTATAATCAACTCTGTCGAGTCCATAGATTTTCTCCTGCGTCTCATCAACCTTAATGGTATAATACTTAGGTTCTTCTTTGCCATATGCTCTGCCTTGAAAAGCAAAACATTTTCCTGCTGGTGTAAAGTATGGAATGACCATACGTGGATGTTCATCTTGAATTGGTTCTTGGAACTTTGGTGTCACTGAATTAACAAATGCTTTGAACTTTGGAGCAAAGTACAAAAGATTCCATTTATCTTTTGGAATCTTTCGTTTGACAACATACTGAACAGCAGGGTGCGTTAATGGTAGTTTATCTAAGCGAGATAAACTTGAGAGGATATTATCCTCAAGTAATTCTTCTTTGGAAGTTTCTAACACGACAGATGTTTGTTTAACATCTTTATGTGACTTGTGTTTATTTGCGCCAGATTTGTAACGCTCTAAAACATATTCATCATATAAGTTTGAATCAACGTACTTGATTAGATTACCAAGACTTGCACCATGACCACAATTGTGACACTTTGAAACAATATCTTGACCCTTTACGAAAAGATATCCACGTGCCTTTAATTTATTTTTTGTTGAATCACCGCATACTGGACAACTGTAGTTCCAGAGATCGGACTTCTTTTGTTTGAAGTTCCTTAGACGAGTGCCAAGGATATTAGTATATTTTGTATCAATATAGAGCATAAGGTATATTATACCTTAAATACTCTTGCAAAGCAAATTATTTAAAAAACTTGTCCAGCAGATTGATGTGGGAAATTAAGTAACCAATTGCAATTGCTCCGCCAAGAATCATCCACTTCCAACGATCGAGAAGGTCGATTCTTTCTTTCATACCATCAATCTTTTTTGACATTGCTTGATGTTGATCGGCATCATTTTTTGCAAGCTCATCAATCTTTGCATCGATGTGATCCGTAATCTCTCGTGTTGTTGTAGTAATACGAGAGTGAAGTTCTTTAATGTCTTGTTTCACGGCAGCGACATCCTCTTTGATACCTTCGACTTGGGCTTCCAATTTGGCGATTCTCTCTATTTCCACGTTACTTTATACTCTCGAATATCTGTTTTTGTGTTTTATACCAGTTAATCCATTCTTGGTTCTTCAGCTGGCATTCTTTATATAAGCTGTAATTATAAGTAACAACCGAAACAACATCACTCAGTTTTGTTGTAGGCTCAATCAGTTTTAAATCTTGACATGCAGATTTTAATTCTTCTGGCGCATCAGGAAAGGATTTTTTAACAGGAACAACTGTTGAACAACCAGTTAACATTAATAAAATTACTAATATCTTTTTCACTTATCGCTCGCAGCATTATTTATTATTGTTATCACTTCTGAATCAACAACACATTGTTTGTCAATCTTAGCAGCATCTTGAATTATTTGTTTCTGAATAACTATTTGTTTATCGTGTATAATTTGTGTTTTCTGAGCAATTAAACCAGCTATTTGTTTATTCGCATCATCAGATTTAACTTTAGCTTCGTCAATTTCTTTTTGCATTTCAGCAGTTTTGCTTCGCCAATCAATTTCAGTTTCATAACTGCCATAAAAATATACACCAGCAATTAAAAATAAAATACCAAAAATCTTTAATGGTTCTTTATATGCAAATATCTTTGGCATTACCTCACCAATTATAAACGCAACTGCTCCAATAAGAAGTATAGCTAACACTGCATAATGTAACCAAGCATCAGGAACGAATGACAAAATCCACATTTTACGTTATCTCTTGAACACCTAATGGTTTACGACGACCCAAACCAAAAATTACTTTTGATTTACCCTTTTGATATTTCTTAATATCTTTTTTATAGATCTTTGGTTCTTGTGTTGAAACATTACCAGAAGTATTATTTGTTGGAGGTCCGCCTGGATTAGTCATGTTACCACCAGCTAATCCTCCGCCTCCATCACCATCTTCTTTTAAAAATCTACCAACTAAAATTTCTTCTTCAACTAAATGGACATTACTTTCCATTAGATGTTTAAACTGTTCTTCTAAATGAATCGTAGATCTTTTACCAACTCTAACATTTTCTTGAATCAACCATAGCGCAGCAGCAATACTTTTTAATCTGCTTTCTCCACCAAATTTATTGATCAACTTTTTAAGATTAAACACAAGACGAGTTAGATAATCGTAAGCATCTCTTTGTTCTTGTGTTTTAAATTGACTGCTCTTAATAAGGTTTTTTCCTTTGGCATCAATGATTCCTAATTTGAATGCAGCAGTGTCTGTGAAGTTAGTCACAAGCATGTGTAAAACTTTTAGTGCTATTGCATTGTCGATTAATTGACCCATTAGATTTCCCTTAGCTTTGCTATAACTGTTTCATCTAAAATATAATCAGAAAGATTTATTTTATAATCTGAAACTGTTTCTGGCATTTTGTTTAGATACACTAGAAATGTAACTAAAATATCCCAACAGCTTTCATCCACTTTATAAAATAACATCTTCGTGGTGGCATCACCAAACAAATTATATAAAACAATAATATGGTTTAATATAAGTCGTTCTTTTAAATCGCCATTGTTTTTATACCTAGAGATTAATTTCTTTAAATACAAAAACTTCTTTAGATCATCCTCAAATTCTGCCAAACTATAACACTGTGTGTTATCGTAATGATGCATTGCATAAAGTAGAAAGTTCGCTTCATTTAATTTTCCATTCACACCATTATACCTTCAAAGAATGATGGGGAGACAACCTCCCCATCCCTACATAATTATTTATTAAGCAACAGTTAGAGTTGCAGATGCAGATTGTACTGTTGGGTAGTCAGTAGCGGACAATACGCAATAGTATACGTCGCCGTTATTGGCTAGAACAGTAGTTGCTCCTGTTGTGTATGAAGCGGAAGTTGCGCCAGAAACAGCAGTGAAGCTACCAGTGCCGTTCGCTTGACGATACCATTGATATCCAATAGTTCCGTTACCAGTAATTGTAGCTGCAACAGTGAATGTAGCAGTTGCTGGGTGAGTAACAGAAGCATTAACTGGTTGAGTTCCGATAGTGATATCACCAGAAACTAATGGATCATTGTTAGTTACATAGTTAGCAAAAGACTCAGTAACTTCACCTTGTAGAGCAACAAGTTTCTCTACTTTATGACGAACTGAACTATCAGAAGCAGTGAATGTTAGATACTTCCACCAGCCAGCAGATTTAATACCGATAGCACGGTTTTCTGGTGCTTGAGCTTCTTCTTTAGTTACTAAGAATACTGTTGAACCACCATTTGTGCGACCATATACGTTTGAAACACCTGGATCGCGTTGTAGTGAATGAGCAGTACCAGTACCAGCAGCAGTTAAAGAAACTAGACCAGTAGCTGAACCAGTAGCGATAGCGTGCGCATATGTATCAAACAATTCTACGTTAAAAGAATCTACACGACGTGCGTAATAAGTAGTTCCATCTGTTAAACCACCAACTGCAGTTCCACCATTTACACTGTAAACAAGGGCATCGCCAGTAGCGAAGCCATGAGCCTGACCTTGTAAGCTGATAGTAGAGTTAGCTGTACTTACAACAGAAGTTGTATTTGTTGCATCGAAATATGCTTTTCTTGCAAGATTCTTTGGTGCTGAAGACAAAACGTCTTGATTTCCCCATAGTGCCATTTTTATTCTCCTTGAATTTGGACTTTATTATTTATAGTTTTTTGGCTGGCGACGTTTGTAAGAGCCAACACTTTGACCTGTTTTACGACCCTTGCTTGATTTTTGATCAGCTTCGCCGTCGTCAGCTTCGCCATCATCATAATAGCTAGTATTAGTATGTTTTATACCAGTGTTAGTTTTAGTTGCTACACCTGTACGAGTTTTAAATGTATCGCCAGTTTTTGATAAGGCAGTAAATTCTTCGTCCATTTCAGTTTCTGCATCACTATATGATGTTCCATAAGACGCTTTCTTTGTGTGACGATAAACACCATTCTTGTCAGATTCATATTCTTTTAATACACTGACGAAGTCTTTAAATGATTTCATTTCAGATTCCTTTAGTTTGCCTTCTTTTGCTTCAGCACGCTTCTCAGCATCCTCAAGCCATTTTGGTTTTTTCTTTTTTTCTTCTTCGTTGACTTGAAGGTCTGCTTCGATATAATCAGCAACACAACCAATATAGTCAGCTGCCAGTGTAATCTTTGCTTCTACCCATTCTGGAAGATCCATCTCTTTACCAATATGTTTCTCTAGACGATTAACATGATTGATAATAGTTTGAAGGTCAATCATTACCATCTCTTGGTCTTCACCTTCTTTAATCTCTTTAGGTTCTAATTCGCTTTGTTTAGCCATATCTTTAAATTTCTTAAGACGTTTATTATGATCTGCTGCTTGTTCAGCAGTTTCTTCTCTAATACTCATTACTTGCTCCCTTTAATTTTTGGTTCTTCCCAGCCTTCTTCGGTTTCTCTGGCAACAGAATTTTTACTAATCTTAGCTAATGATGTTTTAAAACCCCTTTTCTTACTAGCACGTTCCCCATCCATTTGTCCTGGAGCTGAAGTCTGAGTAGGAATAGAGTCATCTCCTGATGGTTGCTCAACACCTTCTTTTAATACACTGACGAAGTCTTTAAATGATTTCATTTCAGATTCCTTTAGTTTGCCTTCTTTTGCTTCAGCACGCTTCTCAGCATCCTTCCGCCACACCTTGTTCTTTTTTAACAACAAAGTTTATGTTTTTGTTTCCAGTGTTGGGATCAATGTATGTGCTTTTGAATACTTTACCACCGTGTTCTCGAGCGTGGGCAAATGCTTCTTGTTTTTTATTGAATCTATTAGTAGGCGGTTTAATCATAGGGCTTGCTCCTTCCGCTACATCCAATTCACGGGCTTTGTGTTTTACATCACCTTCTTGAGCAATAAGATTCTGTCCTGGAGCTGAAGTCTGAGTAGGAATAGAGTCATCTCCTGATGGTTGCTCAACACCTTCTTTTACTGCTTTGTGAGAATCTTTCTTATGAATTTCTTTTGGATCAATAAAATGTTCTTGACCTTTGAAGAATTTAAACTTTCTTTTGTTATTGTTTTCTTCACTAAACTCACCACGATTAGCTGCACGACCAAGAGAAACATTCATATCACGAGCATTTCTATGACCAGTATCTGCTGGTTTGATACCAAGACCTGAATCACGATTGGCTTTAGCACCCTTTGATGCTGCCATTAAGTTCTTCATTGTCTTGTTACGTTTAGCTTGTTCAGATTTCTCATCAATCTGTTCTTCTTTTACATTCGTTGGGTGACCATTAATTGGCTTACTTTTTTCTTTATGTGCTTTCCACTCTGGAGTACCTTTAATATATTTTCTATCAGGTACTGGAGCAACAGGAGTGTGATCTTTATTTTCTTCTTTAATACCCTTTGCTTTGGCAGCTTCTTTAACAGGAACGCAGTTAGGAACCATCTTTCCATTTTTCATTTTGCCGCCAACTTGCTTATAACCTTTCCAGCAAGCTTCTTCTAATTGTTTTTTTATTTCTGAAAATCTTTTCATTGTTTTCCCTTCGGTTTCTTACCTGCTTTCTTCATAGCAATAGCAATTGCTGCGCCTGATTTCTTAATATCGTCAGCTTGAACTTTCATCACGTTCAAGTAACGATCAGTTGCTTTCTTACCTTTTAATTCTCCAGCAGATGTTCTTGCTTTTGCGATATAAGAGGATCTTGCTGCTGGAGTATCCAATACTTCGTTCATAATCCATGTATCTGGAATCTGCTTATATTTTTTGACCCACATATCATGTAATTTTTGACCGCTTAAGCCATGAGACTTTGCGATTCTTGTCATTATTTTATCAATAATGCCATACACTTCCTTTTCACTGGCATTATTGATCTTTTCTTTGTTGGCCATTAAAGCAGCGTGGAGTTCTGGGACAGCTTGGTGATCCTTGCTGTGATCCATATTCTCCACGACAAATGCTTTAAATGTTTTCATTATTCAGCCGATAGAACTTCTTTAGCTTTATGATAAAGAGCAGTTCTTTCTTCTAAACCAATAGTTCCACCGTTGATCTTCTTAGTCATATGAAGAACATCATCGGTGTCTGCTAACATGCTCAAGTTATGAGCATTCCAGAACCATAGTGCTGACTTTAATGCACCTTCTGGAGTTGTTAGATAATCTGGATCCATAGTTAGATCCTTACCGATTGCATGTCCGCATTTGGTATAGTTATCTTTACCAGTCAACTGAATGAATCCACGACCACGATATTTGTATCCATCACCAGAAGCTTCGTCACCATTACCCATGCGATTAGCATAAATGCGGTTGGCAATCTTTTCTGGTTGATGTTCGTACATTGAAGCATGTAACTCATCTGGGAAATATTTTGGAAATACGTGCATTAAACCAGCAGCTTTGTAATTTAAATTTTCTGCAGCATGGCAGAAATTTCCAGATTCATGAGCACATTGTGCGATGAATCCAGCTTGACGGTTTACA
>TBL_comb47_HYPODRAFT_10006189_pt1 | contig 13004 bp, 8 predicted proteins | sample TroBogypolimnion_40_FD_10682 | JGI IMG/M metagenome (IMG submission 10682)
CGGTTGGGGTCATTCCGGTACGGAGGATTACCCATTCTCCTTCGGGAACCTTCCAATTAAGTATCCCGTCAGCAGAGAGGTATTTGGTGATATCAAGAACTTTGGAACCGTCAATTATTGTAGCTTTATCATCTGGCTCCGGCTGTTTAGTCCACTGGTATTCATGCCAATACGGCAAAGGTGTTGGATGCATTTTGGCAAGAGTCTTTTCACTAAAACGCTCCACTCGCGGAGCAGTTGCCAATATAACCTCAGACAGTCCGCAACCAGGTTTTATATTTTTAATAACCAACCGGAAATTAGTTGCAGTAGTTGCAGGGAATGAGACCACAACAGGTGCGTAAGGATCAAACCCTACATTCAGTGCCGGATTGGACCTGTTAATTTGGAAATCGGAGAGGGTCCGATAGGTCCCATTCATTTCCCTTACCTGGAAGGTGGCCATCACCAACATGGGTTTTTCAGTTGGGCGTACGGAGAGACTACGCGCAGTAAAAGGTTTTACTGCCTCAAAATCAAGTGTAAATTCATCTCCGGCAGGAAAAGTGATTCCGGTTTTTTTATTCCCGTCACTAAGTGAAGCAAGGTTCGCAACTCCGGGAGATGAGGTGATTTTCCCATTTTGACTATTTAATACCAGTTGATCATCTTTGGGAACCGGGTACGCGATAACCCTCACATCCTGGAAGATGACTGTTGGTTTGACCAATTTCTGCGAGAGCTTCTGTGGTCCTTTGACATGAAGTTCCGAGGCTGCTAAATAGCGCATCGACTCTTCCGGCTTGATCCACGGACCACCTGACTGGCTCCAGCCTGGTGAATTGAAGATCCCGATTTCGACATTCAGTTCAGTGGCAGCTTTAAGTGCGGCATGCAGGATATCCCACCACTCCTCACTCAACATTTTGACTTTGCCGTAAGGGACATCACTTAAACCGATATTCCCAATGAATGCACGGTTGATGCCAGCCTTTTTCATGGACTGCAGATCTTTAACAACACCCTCTTTTGAAATGTTATCTGAAATCCAGTACCAGTATACGCTGATTTGCAGGGAATCAGAAGGGGTAATAAAGCCACGTTCCAATTTTGGGACCGACACTTTTGTGTCATCACTTACATATGCAGCCATTATAAACAGGACTGCCAGCCAGCTAATTGCCATTAAAAAGGTTTTTACGCCCGAAAAATTCATTTTTCTTGAACCTTGTTGTACTATCATGGAATTGTTTTTATTTGCTTTTGAATCAGGTGAGATTTTTAGTTTCATATTATTGATATTCATAAAATCGCTAATCGATAAACAGGGCAGAGAGAGACGCATTTTCCCCCCGGATCTGGTTAATCCTCAATCGGATACTCCGGTCAACCCGTAATACCACATATTTCCCATTTTGATAATCTTTGATCTGTTGTACCGGCATAAGCAAATTCTTGTTTTGCAAGTCAAAAATTTCAATCGCCGAACGTCGCGCTTCTCTTTCCCAGTCAACCATATAAAGGGCAATTTGATAGGACTGGTTCGTTTTACAATGAATATCAATGGTCATGGTCTGAAGACAAGGAGAAGGATCCTTGGTTACAACAGCGCCTAATTTCCGCGCGTTTCCACGGAGTGACACCAATGCCCGGAGATCTGCTGTGGTGCCGGTTAAATGGACATTCCCGTTCAGTCTGAAATCTATTCCATCCATAAAATCGGGCAACCTTTTACAGTTACCGTTAATGCTGTCAAAGTTGCAAAGAATATAACCCTTACTTCCATATTTACTTTTCCAATTTCCACGGGTAATCGAATCCTCTGTCGCCGGCTGAAGATTATAGGTTAATGCCTCTCTGGTTAACAAAACGATTGTTTTCGTGGGTTGAAATTTGATGGTATACTGTCCGCAGGGGAGGTTTTCGATAAGGACATAATTTTGGTCATCTGAAATGAGCGCGGCTTTTTTACCGTTCACCAGGATGTTTCCGGTCTTATATGCTGTTTTGGGGATACCTACTGTTGCAATGGCTTTACCGGGGACTTTCAACTTCATCTCCCCGGTTTTCTTATTGTATGAAAGTTCTATAATGCCATTAAGTGTCGGAACAGTCCCTTTAACCCAATCAATTCCTGAGGTTAAATTAGGTTTTACCATGAACGTCGAAAAACCCGGAGTGGTTGGCTGAATTCCCAACACCTCTTCTGTCAGCCATTTGGTAATACCTGCACTCCAGGGGTGTGCCAGACTGGTATATCCGCACTGATTGTTTACAGGAGCGCCATTGGGGCCAATTGCTTGATTCCACGATGGCCGGTAAACTTCGAAAAATGTAGTGCCTCCGTAGCGTAACTGACCGCCCCAGCAATCATCAATAGTTGTGAATGCCTCTTCATATTTCCCCATTTTTGCCATTGCCTGGATGATAAAAAATTGATTAAACGGAGAATATGACAATCGAGTTTGTCTGTCAATAAATAAGTTATCCCAAAACATCTTCTCTTCTTCAGAATTGGCAACACCGGAATTTAGAAGATTGGATGCCGCATGAATGCCCAGATTTTTAATCCGGCTTTCTGTCCGGCGAAATTGAGCCATCTTTTCACTTACAAATCGTTCATATTTTTCTGCCAGATCGTTTCGCCCTTTCCATTTCATCAATTGGCTAAATTTTTTCCATGCCTGAATTATGAGTGTCTGATAAACATATTGTGACTCCAGACAATCCGGGTTCTCAAATCCTGCACCCAATCTTTCGTCCCAGCCATTAAAGGCTAATCCTTTAGTTTGGTCAAAATGGGTATATGCGTTGTCCAATTTCCGGCAGGCATTTTCTGTAAGCTCACTGAGTGTACCCTTGTCACCGGTATAGTTGCAGTAATCAATCAGGCTTAAAACCCAGTATATGGGGTAGCTTGCTATACTATTCGACTGGGTTGAGGTGTGAGTAAGGTTTTTCCTTACAAAGTCATAATTACCGAAAGCGACCATTGATGCCGCCTGAGAAGGGTAGGCATCACCTGTCCAGGAAAAGCGATCACTACGCTCCATCAGGATGGCTCCGAAGAAATCTTTTTGGAGGTTAAGTTTTACGGTATAAGCTCCTGTATACCAAATTCGGGTCAAAAGAGGATTGCTACACGAAAAACTCCCCTGGTAATTTGTAGGTTTCACCTGGCAAACCAATCGGACATCGTTTATCCTGAAAGGTCTGTTGACTGTTTTAATATGAATCCATCCAAACCGGACTCCTTCGTAGAGTTCATCATTTAGTTCCAAACGGTAGGTCGACCCGTGTCTGATTGGCGCCAGCGTCTTCACAGGGTGATGAGCTCCGGAATTTAAAATGGCTGGTTCGCGGTATTCGCTGATACTCATCTCAATTTTTCCGTCAGGATTATCTGAATCAAACTCCAGCCATCCGGCATTCTCTCCCCCGAAATCAAAAAATAAATCGCACGGACCATTAATTTTGATCGGTAAGTTATGGTTCTTTCCAAATTTTACCTGACCCGGCTGATTACATTTTATCGATTTGGGATGCAAAACATAGATCTCCAGACCGTCATCAGCCGAGCTCATATCCCATCTGTATCCAACCAGCGGGTCAGGAGATTCCGGTATTTCTTTGCCGGAATATTTTCCCGAAATATAAGGAAAAGGTTCCACTATTTTTGACTGTACAGTGATGCTCCGGTTCAGACTCTGACCCATTAAAAATCCTTGAGAATGAAGGAGCAAAACGATAATAATCAAAAACTTTTCCATTCTTAAATTCGTCGATACATTCATTAGTGTTCAGAATAAACAAAATTAAAACGACCACCAGGAGCAGAATCACCATTGACATAGAAGTCCATAATATTCCCGTTCTCCTGCATATTGTCGTTCCATTTAAACTCGATACTGATATCTTTCCCAACCAGATTCAGGATATCGCGTCTGATTTCCAATACAAGTTTATTATTATTGACTGCAAATTTTGTCTCTGCCACCGGTTCCCACTCCCAACGGCCTGCAACATTTCTCTCAACAATTACCTTTCTCCCTTTAGGGCTTACACGATTCACTATAAAATCATATCCATTCCATCCGGTCGATTTATTTCGGTCAATATCAATGAATAACATCATCCAATTGCGGTCGGTTACCGGAGTAAGCTTTTCGGCAGTTTCCGCATAGAAATAAATCTTCTCACCATCGCGCGCCACCTTTGCCCCGACAATGTCATTACGGCCTGAATTGTTTTTATAATATTGATCATATCGTCCGCGGTGATCGCGATGCATCGTATTTCCTCTATAATGTTTGTATGCCGGTAAAACATCGGCCCAGTCGCTCGTTTTTCCGATTTTTATTGTTTTTGGCGCAGATGTCTTGTCAGGCACTTCCATACCCTTAAACTTTCGAACGTTAGCAATCAGCTGCATATAGTAGGAATCCCCCTTGTCGCCCCATCCCTTATTGGGTTCAATATCACGACTATGATTCCAGTCAAACTCATCCACAAAAGAGAAGGGGTCACCTGTCCAGCTATCTTTGGGTAACCATTGACCGGCAATATATTCATTCCATCCGGTAATAAAAACCAACTCCGGATCTACTTCGAAGGCGCGGTCCCACTGTTCCTGGAAATTCCATCCATAGAGGTAGCCGTCAACCCTTGGATCAAAGCCATTTCTCTTACTAAAGCTTCTGCCAAAAGATCCCGGCAGATTAAAAGCACTGCAATGGCCATTGGTTGCCGGGCAGGCATTTTGAGCTACTCCGACAGTGACCTGTTCGAATATGCCATTTTCACCCTTGACATAACCATGTTGGGGATAATTCTCAAGCCATCCCCACTGGTCATTCCGTTTGGGTCCGTTCACATAGTCGGGTTGTCCTGGGCGGAAGGTGAAAAATCGGGATATCTCCCGGTCCTCTGCCGAATCGGTAAGTTTGTCGGGATATCCCATGATGCAAGGTTTACCTTTCCAAAAGAACCAAAGATTTTTATACCTTCCAGGTTGATAGAGATCGTGATAAAGTTGCCGTAGGGAAACCAATGCATTTTCTGAGGGACCAAAAGGGAGCATAGAGGCTATTTTTGGGACTTTTACACCATCCTTCTGTGCCTTATCCCACGTTTTCAATAATGCCTCGTAGGAATCCTGCCAGGTGATAGTTCCGTTGGTACAGTCAAAGAAGACAGCGTCAACACCGGCGTCGGCCAGCAATTCTGCGTGTTTACGTAAAACCCATGTATCGGTGGTTTTATAATATCCCAAAAGGGGCTGCTCCCAGTAGAAAAAACCGGGCTGTTTGGTTCCCCATGCCGGGTGATGATAATCCTTCATCGCTTCGGGGTATTTCCTTATAATTTCGGTGATATTTTTTACCTGATAGGTCGTATCGTCATCCCCCTGATGCCATGTCCAGTAGAAAATGGCAACAAACTTGTCCTTCCTTGGAGCTCCGACTTCAGCTTCATTGGGCAACCTGCGGCCAAGACCATCTGTTGCTGTCCATTGATCACTGCTGACTCGATCGTTTTGAGCATTTCCGGACATTGTTGAAAAAGCCAGAATCACTATAATTATAAGCTTAATTCTTAAAATCTGTTTCATAATTGCAGGGAATAAGTATTTAACGTTTAAAAATTCAAGGTCTAATATTCTTTTTTACTGTTACCGGTAAAGGTTCTTTTGCAATTTCATCAAACCCCGGTCCGGAAAATGGGTAATAACTCTTCAGTTCATATCCATTTTTTGATATTGGTTCTCTGGTTGTCCTGACTTTCCAACAAAACAAAGGATTATCAAAATCCGGCTGGTTAAGGCTATTCCTGCTGCGCAAATCATTCAAAACAAGACCGTGATTTTCCTGCGCATGAAGAAAAAAAACACTGTCAGGCTGATATTAAAAATGCTAACTAAACTAATGAAAACTGCCATAATTTATTTTAAATTATTTCAATCCTTAAAAAACAATTGTGTTCCTGTTTAATCAGTTAATTATAAACAACTTCACTCCGGTTTAAAATTCCGATGACCGATTTATAGATGTCAAAAACAGAATCCTCATGGGTAGTTCCGGCTGCCTGATTAGAAAAGTAGGTTTTATCTCCGTAAGTATGCGCATGTGCATTGCCATTTAATTGCGTATACATAAAACTTGTCAGGGTAATATTCATGGTGACACTCGAAACATTCAGATCATCCAGGTCTGATTCAAATCCTCTTCTGATGGGAAAACCGCCTAACCCCTTTTTACCAGCCGGTTTTTCTGAAGTCATTGTTTGCTCCGGAGTAATCTGACCTGCATATTTGGCATACGAATCTATCATGTATTTGCTCAATTTATCGAGTTTCTTCCACAATAAACAGTTCAACGTATTGTTATGAAATACCAAGGTGACAAATACATATTTCCCGCTGTTCATAATTCATTTTTACTTTTAAACTCTAAAGTAAAAATTCAAATCGTGGACACGGGAAATACAGTGTATATTGCATAATGCCAAATTATTATAGTGAATTTAAGAAAGTTTTAGTGGACACTTATGTCATGTCAATATATAATTGTCGGATAAAGCCGATTTAGTTTGATTCTTGCTTCATTGTTTGTGAACTGCCAATTTATTGTGGCCTTTTTATTATTCCGATGTTGCTGCCATGCATTTGCTTCTTTTTTCATTGTCTTAATATTATCAATCGTTCTTTTGAGCCATTGTCCCATTAATACATTTAGCTCTTTTTCAGCCATGTTCAGCCAACTTCCATGTTTTGGGGTGTGTACAAATTCAAATCTATCCCAGATCCGTTTTGGTTCCTTTGGAGTATAGGTTTCATACAATGCCGATACCTTGTGTGTAGCCAAGTTATCCATAACCAAAGTAATCTTTTCGGCATCTTTATACCATTCATCTGCTATTTTCTTAATGAATTCAGCCCAATCCACTTTTGTTTTTCTTTCAGTAACATCCACATATTTAATTCCTTTTAAAGGTTCGGACGCAAGGAAGATATTGGCTGCTATGATGTGGCGGTATTATCCAACCTTTTGTTTTCCACGGTTTAAGTCCGTTTTTTTTAGCACCTTCCGAATTGTTTCGTGCGAAATACTTTCAATATAATCCATTTCCACCATCTTATCCGCAAGCAACCGAAGCGACCACCTGCCAAAACCTTCAGGAGCTTCACTGCAGCTTAGTGCAATAAGCTGTGCTTCCAGCTCTCCATCTGCTTTCAGCTCTTTTGTCCTACTCATAGGTTTTCGCTCAAGGCAGGCATCGAAACCATCTTCAACGAACCGTTGTTTTACCCTGTCGATCATCCGTGCACTCACCTTTAAAACCTGACAAATATGTTTGCCATAAATCTTCTCTCCATAGTCACCATCATCGCAATTAAGTAATATACAAGCTGTTCTGAACTGCTGAGAACTATGGCGGCCTTTACTGATGATGGACATGAGCTCGTTATGCTCTTCCTTTGTTAATGATACTTTGTATTTTACCATCGCTGCTTTTGATGGTAAAAATATGAAAATTAAACGACAATATAAAATTGACATGACAACAGGAAAATAAACTCTTTCGGGACTATCCGTTTTCAGTTCCAATCTTCAATTCTTATTGTTACGTATCTTCAAATAACCCATTATCACCTCTGTGTAGGTGAATTGTGTTGTCATAGGAGGTGGTCAATATGCTCCGGCAGAGAAGGGATATTCGACCCGGTGTGTCCACCACACGGCTAAACGTGAGAATTTATCATGCATAAAAACCGTTATTTCATGTATTAATATTTGAATCTTCACGATATTTTTGTTTTGAAAAAATTATTCCTGGTTTTAATTAAATATTGTCTTTATGATTTTATGAGAAAGCTGTTCAATCATTCAAAACTAAATATCCATTAGGTTTTAATTGCCTTGGACAGGACAATTAAATAAGCTCATTAGTCGCAGAACTAAGCTTTGAGCTTTCAGCAAAAAATATCAATTAAAATTAAGTTATAACCAAGCCGTGAAATAAAAGAGATATTATGTTTCACTGTCTAAAGACTGTTTATCGAACATGATTAATGAAAACACTATAGAACAAGCAATTAGTAAAACAATATTTATATGCCGCATCTCAACTTTTTTGTTCTTTTTCGTTTCAAACATTTGCCTTGCAACTGCATTACCCCTTTCAGGGGTCAATGAGACCATACTTAAAGATGCTAAAATTACCGGAGTTATTACAGACGGGGCAAGCAATCAGACGATTCCATATGCCAATGTTGCGATCTACCTTGCCACAGACTCCACGCTTGTAACGGGCGTTTTAACCAAGGACGACGGAAGCTTCCAGATTGACAAATTGCCGTATGGAAAGTATTACATTGAAATCACTTTTGTTGGTTATAAAAAACATAAGGTCAAAGATATACTGCTTTCATCAAAGAAGAAGACCATGGAGCTGGGTCCGATAAAGGTCGTTGAATCAAGCACCATGCTTAATCAGGTAGAGGTGGTTGCCAGCATTCCTCCGGTTAGCTATGAGATCGATAAACGGGTTGTTAATATTGCCCAAAATATCAATGCGGCAGGTAGCACCCTGGCAGAAGCACTTGAGAATGTGCCTTCTATTCAGACCGACGTGGAGGGGAACATTACACTTCGGGGTAGCTCCAGCTACAAGGTGTTTATCGATGGAAGACCATCACCGATAGGGGGTAATGAGGCTCTGCAGCAGATTCCGGCCAGCCTGGTTAAGAAGGTTGAGCTGATTACCAACCCATCGGCCAAATATGATGCTGATGGGAGCGCCGGGATAATCAATATCATCATGAAAAAACAACGGATCCAGGGCGAAAGCGGTATGTTTAATGTCACGGGAGGAACTGGAAAGAAAATAAGCACGAATATGAATCTGAGTTATAAGGTGTCCAAACTAACCTTTACCTTTGGAGCTGACTTTTCGAATAATCAGTCTGTATTTAAAAGCAACTCCAATGTCTCCGATACCCTGACTGGTGGGATACTAAAGAAACAGGTCATTGAGGGGTCGGGCAATTCACATCGTACCGGCAATGGTCTTCGCGCAGGTATCGATTATTTAATCGATAAGAAAAATTCGATCTCTCTGAACGGAAGTATTGGCAGCTCAAATTTTATACGTTCCACCGACTACAATTATCAGGATATCTACATCTCTGATCTGAGTCCATTGACCACCGATGTCTATTACAGTAATCTAAGCCATCCATCATCTGATCAGACATACAAATCTTTAAATCTGGATTTTATGCGAAAAATGAAGAAAGAAGGAGAGCAGCTCACATCCGGCATTTATTTCACAGGGGGACCAAGTAACAATATCGGCACATTGCAGGAGGATACCACAGATGTAAGGGGGAATTCACTTGAAAAGAATATGCTCATCCAAAGGACAGCACAAAACACCAGCCAGAGTGACCTTCGGACCAAAGTTGATTATGAGCTTCCCATTGGAGAAAAAGGACACCTTGGAGCAGGATACCAGGGAAGATACCTGTATAATAGCGGCAGAAACGATCTGATAAATTTTACCAACAATGCCTGGATTGAAGACAGTGCACAGCTGGATAAACTAAGATTCAGGGATCAAATTCAGGCTGCATACGTAACCTATTCCAATGCCTCGTCTTTAATGGGTTATCAGGTAGGGCTTCGGTCGGAGTATGAAAACAGGATCCTGACACAGGAGATTCTCAATAAGGATTACATGCTTAATCGTATTGATTTTTTTCCCACTATTCATTTGTCCAAAGAGTTACCAGGGCAGATTCAGATCCAGACCAGCTATGCACGACGTATTAACCGCCCGAGTGAATCCAATCTGAATCCCTTTGTTCTGCATCCGGCTCCTCTGATCATTCGTCAGGGTAATCCGGCACTTCGTCCTGAATTTGCAAACTCCATAGAACTGAACCTGGTGAAGCAGCTCCAAAATTCCTCATATATCTCTATTGATGGTTACCTGAGACAGACCGAAGGACTTATTCAGCAGATCAACGTATTTGACCCTGCTACTCAGATAACCACAAGTACCTATGAAAATATCAACCATGATCGGTCTCTGGGTGCAGAAATGGTGGCCAATCTTCAACCTGCGAAATGGTTCAATTTGAACACTTCGTTTAACCTTTACAATTATCACATGTTCGGGACAATGGTCCCGGGTGTTGCCAACAGCACAAATACCTGGAATATGCACCTTAATCCGACCATTCACTTCACCAAATCAACCACTCTTCAGTTCAGCTATGTCTATTATGCGCCCACTATAGCCGCTCAGGGAACCCGTTCAGGATATTATACCACAAACATTTCACTGCGTCAACGCCTGCTTAAACGGAGGGCCAGTATCATGGTTCAGGGTCGAAATATGATTGGTCATACTATTTATGACAACACCAATAGAACTGCCTATCAATACAAATCCGGTAGTTATGAGTCCGAGGCTCATGTGGTAATGCTCACCTTAAGTTACCGTTTTAATAATTACAAGGCCAAGGAGGAGGAAAGGAAAAACGAGGAGGAACCAAACGGCGGTAAGGAACTGGAAAATTAATACCGCTATAAGTAGCACTTGATCTTTCGCCCAAAAAGCACCATTATCGATTTACGAACCGTGACGCAGGTCAGCCTTTGGATAAGATTAAATGTCGAATTAAAAAAATGTATCTAAATAAGTGCGGCAATCAGCTTTTAAGATCAGTAAATACCTAATATTTTGATTGATAGTCTTACCCGTATCATTCTACAACCGATGGATTTAATTAACGACGGGCTGAAAGAGACAATAAAGTATGTCTTAAGGTAAAATTGAACTTTTGGGGTCAAAATATTAGAGACACTTATTTTATTTTTCTATGATAAATTGATTTTTTGATGGTTATATGAATGATCATCTACCTATTTTGATTAGCGTTTTACTAAATTAGATTTATTTATTCTTATTCAATAGGTTAGGTGATAATCAGGCCTTATAATACAACCCATTACGGTTTAATTCAGAAAGATGGCTTATAATTTTATTATGTAAAATTAGCTTCCGTAGCTTAATTTGGTTTCCAGTTTTGAAGGATCTTTGCTCTCTTTTTAACCTTAACCCACAAGATCCCAACCACCCTTTTAATTGTGCAGAAAAAACACACAAAATCCGGGCAACCAGATCAGGAGAGCGATTTCGGAAGGTGTGTGAAAGAATTCTCACAGGAGCATACGGGAGATAACTACAAACCCTAAATCACAACCTTGATCTGGTTTCCCTGATATTTGAAAGATTGTTTTTTCGTCGATTGAGAACCCTCTTAGCCTTATAATTGATTCATTCTGAAAATTCAAGGATATGTAAACTATTTCCTAATGGTTAAGTAAATCCTCCGATGGGATATTCTATTTCAATGTTCACCTTTCCCTATATGAATATTTGTAATTTCCCTTCCACTTATTTTTCAAAACAATGTTTATATTTGATATGTTATTACTTTATTCTTTTATGGAATATTGCGAATAAGTTAGAAATGAATTCGTTTGTTCTGCAAAGATCCAATAACCATTTTAATAATTTAAAGAAACCTTTATGAAAAAATTAGTCGCAGAATTTGTCGGAACCTTATGGTTGGTTTTAGGAGGATGTGGAAGTGCTGTATTGGCTGCAGCTTATCCGCAATTAGGAATTGGGTTTGCAGGGGTAGCTATTGCTTTCGGATTAACTGTTGTTACCATGGCTTACGCTATCGGGCATATTTCTGGCTGCCATCTCAATCCTGCAGTCTCTATTGGTCTTTGGATTGGTGGTCGGTTTGAAAGAAAAGATTTGCTCCCATATATTGCTGCACAGGTCCTGGGAGGCATTGCCGGAGCCGGAATTCTTTACTTAATTGCAAGCGGGAAAACCGGATTTGCAATTGGTGGATTTGCGGCAAATGGATACGGCGAACACTCACCTGGAGGTTACAGTATGCTTGCAGCTTTAATATCTGAAGTCGTGATGACCTTTATGTTCCTGATTATTATTTTAGGTGCAACACATCCTAAAGCTCCAAAAGGATTTGCCGGATTGGCCATCGGTCTGGGCTTAACCCTTATTCATTTAATTAGTATTCCTGTAACAAATACATCCGTAAATCCTGCCAGAAGCACCAGTCAGGCAATTTTTGTTGGTGGCTGGGCACTTGATCAGCTTTGGTTATTCTGGGTCGCTCCAATTGCAGGAGCCATTTTAGCCGGACTGATATATAAATATATGTCACCTATAGAAGAATAAAGAACAGATATCAGCTAATATAAAAGGATGGGACTGCGAAGTTCTGTCCTTTTATGGTTTAGTATACTGAGGAATAATTATTATCCAATCCATTTGTCGCAGATTATTTTTCAATAATATACGACGTAAATTTAATTGGCATAAAAATACGCACCTAATCCGCCTTGGGTGGGTAATTAAGTGCGTAAATATTGTAACTACCTCATCTTCAAGGTTTATTGCGGAGAGAGTGGGATTCGAACCCACGGTACCGTTACCAGTACAACGGTTTTCGAGACCGTCCCATTCGACCACTCTGGCATCTCTCCTGATTCAATGCATTGGGAAGTGGAATACAAAAATAAGAAAATCTTTGGTCTTTGCCCAATAGTCAGTGTCCGACTATGATTTAGACCCTGACTGTTATGACCTATTTTTTAAATGATTAAATTGGATAATTTTACAATTCAGAAAGTTTAAGGCAATATTCCTATGTCAGATTCAGAATATATCGTTGAGGTCCGCAAGGTTAAGAAATCCTTTAAAGAGGTGCATGCCGTCAAAGGGGTAAGCCTGAATATCAAACCCGGGGAATTTCTGGCATTGCTGGGTCCTAACGGAGCAGGGAAAACCACTCTGGTTGAGATGATTGAGGGGATTCAGCATCCCGACGAAGGAGAGATATTTATCGCAGGTAAGCAATGGAAACACCACCAGCACGAACTGCACCAGATGATCGGTCTTTCGTTGCAGGAGAC
>TBL_comb47_HYPODRAFT_10006190_pt1 | contig 13003 bp, 15 predicted proteins | sample TroBogypolimnion_40_FD_10682 | JGI IMG/M metagenome (IMG submission 10682)
TCCGCAAAGTCCACTTCCGCGACGAAGGCATGATCAAGCAGATCGAGGAAAAAGTCGTCAACCGGCTGCGGCAGGTCACCTCCGCCATCAAGCAGGACGGCACCAACCAGGTGAACATCATCGCCAGCACGGCCGAACAACAGGCCGCCATCGAATTTGCCAAGGCCGCCGCCATGCGCCCCCAGATTGTCGGGCTGGCGCTCAAGAAGATTTCGCAGGACCCCGACATTTCCCGCGCGTTGTTCAACGTGCTGGAGACGCAGAACATCATTGGCGGCGAAGCCAACATCACCCTGATCCCGAAAAACTCCGGTATGCTGGGCGAACTGGTCGCGGCGTCACAGACGCCAAAGGTTGCGCCGCCCAAATAATCCCTGAATTTAAAAACCCTATTCCATCTTGGCCGGTCAGGGTGGGGTTGGGCCGCCGCCAACGGCTGGTTTTTTCAAAAATCCTGCCGTTCCTTTTTAAAACACCGCAGTTGGTTCGGGTATCAATCGCATAATCGGCGGCAAGCAACCATTGCCGAGCCATCCTGAAAGGATGGAAATCCTCCAGCCCGGCGTTGGCGCGCAGCGGCTACGCCGGGAAATCGTCCCACAATGATTTCTACCCGGAACGGGTTGAATCATCTTCCGCCGCTCGTTTATGGAACCCGTTCCGGGTAGATTGATTTGTGGATGCTATTCCCAGCTTAGCCGCTGACGCGTCAACGCTGGGCTGATTGATTCAATCCCTTTGGGATTGTTCAAACTTCCAGCGCCAAGATTCGTTGTCCCGCGATTTTCCAATTCAGTCCATGTAGCAGCCCATTGCATCTTGGCCGGGCAGGGTGGGGTTGGGCCGCCGCCAACGGCTGGTTTTTTCAAAAATCCTGCCGTTCCTTTCAAAACTGGTCTCTGCCGCCCGTCCCATTCCGCCGTCGGCGTGCGAGACATAATGGCGCTCCTTTGAACAGCTCCAGAGGATTGGAGCACTCCAAGACGCATGGCGTCATTGCCACCTCTTCCTGACGCGCGAAACGTCTTGGACTGCGGCCGCCCTTGGCCGTTTTTCCCGGAAAATACCGAATTTAGTTAATTTGCTGCGTTTTTGGCCAGGAAAGGTGGGGTGGGGCCGCCGCCAACTGCTTGTTTTTTGAAATATATTGCAGTTGTTTTCAAAAATACTGCAGTTGATTTGAAATATACTGCAGTTGATTTGGAAAATACTGCGGTTAAATCCAAAAATACCTCAGTTCTTTTCAAATATACTGCGGTTGTTTTCAAATATACTGCGGTTGTTTTCAAAAATACCTCAGTTAGTTTGGAAAATACCCCGGTTGATGGCAAAAATGGGGCTGTTGCCCGGCTGCCAACACCCGTTCCTTGGCCATCAACTGCAGTGCCACCGGCAAGCATCACCCCAGTTCCCGCCAGATCCTGTAGCGTCGAGGCTGTGCCTCGACTCGTTCGTCAACCAACCCCGTGTGTCCGGCCACCGGCCGGATGCTACAGTTTGATAACCGCTGTGCGGGAGTGCGCGGTTGTGTGTATTTTGTCCGGCGATTCGCAATTTATTTCTAGGCTTAATAGCTAGTGGCATTGGCACTTATGCCAATCCGTTTTTAGACATTCTGCCAATGGACGTCCTGGTGGGTTTTTGTCAGAGTCGTCACGTAATCGAATGAACCAAGATTAACCAGACGTTTATGCGTTTCGATTCCAGGCCGGCCATTCATTTTGATGATCCTTTGGTGCGGATGGATTCGCCAGACGCGCAACCGTCGCAACGGAGAATGACGATGGCCTATACAGCAATGAAATTGGACCAGAAAACGCTGGACCAGAAACTGGATTATACGACGATGCTGGGCGCCAACCTGACCACGCATGTGGCCGATTACGCATCGCCACCCTACACCCAGGCGCAATTGGACGCCAAGGTGGCAGCCATCAACGCCAAGAAGCTTGAGATCAGCGCCGCGCAGTCAGCCTTGGAAGCCAAACTCACTGATCTCGACAATCTGGAGGTGGATTTGGACGCAATGCTGATCGGCGAGGGGAAATTCATTGATGACAAGTCGGGCGGCGTGGCGTCCAAAATCCTGGAACTGGGCGTCGAGGTGCAGGCGACGATGACCCCGCCCACCACACCGGACAAGGTCCAGAATGTGCGAATGATGCCGGGCGACAATGCGGGTGAAGTCAAGGTCGCCAGCAAGCCCAATCCCCGGGCCAAGAGTTATAAGCATGAAATCTCGACGGATCCGACCAAGCCGGAGCTATGGTCGCTTAAGGATTGCTCCCCCGGCTGCCGTCATACGTTGAAATCCCTGTCCAGCGGGCAGAAGATTTATCATCGCATGTGTGCGATCGGTAAAAAGAACACCGGCGACGGCCCTTGGAGCGATATCTCGTCGGTGACGGTGCCGTAAAGGGGGCGGGGGATTCGGGTGCGGCATTCGGGCTTCATGACCATCGCGGCAAGTCTGGGGTCTTGCCCGCCGAAGGCCATTTGTTGGGGATACCGGCCATTGAGGAGGACAATGGCCAGGTTTCTTTTTTCAATGAACGCGTGGCTGATGCCTGCCGTATTTTTGGGCCGCAGGTTTTATGAACAGAAACTCATGGCTCCGCATTCGCGACGGCTTGCCTGTCTACCTGTTGTTCCTGCCGGGTTCCGTCCGGCGCCGGAATCTCTCCATCCTCACCGGGCTGCTCAGCATGGTGCTGGTTACGGGCTGCGACACAACGCGGTATCAGGCCACGGCTCGCTCCCCGGCCAACGGTGCGCTGGTTTTTGACTCGTATCAAAACCATCGCTACACCTCGGTCGGGACGATTGACGGTCTTCCATATCCATTGCCGGGCTGGAGTGGCGTGGAGGGCCGTTTTCTGGTGGACCCGGGAACCAGGATTTTGGGGATCAACTATCGGCAATCAAGTTTTGCCGAAGGTTTTATCGGCAAATACCATCATGCGGAGCTTGAAGTGTCCGCCACCTTGGACGCAGGGCACCGTTATCATCTTAAATCGTCGGCTACCAACGACTGCGTCACCGTCTGGGTGCAAGATGACCAGACCAAGGAACCCGCCAGCTTGAAGGTCAGCGCCATGACTACCAGTGAGCAGGCTCCCGTCCTCCTGCAACTCCTGGATGCATGGCTGACAAATCCGGCGATGAGTTGGTGAACCGCCCGCGATACTTATGGCGGCGGCTTGGCCAGGAGTTTAGTGACTATATTCTCTCCGCTTTGCGCTTGAGGCCGATGCTGCGCTGCCATCAACGGCCGGTTTTTTCAAAAAGACCGCCGTTCAATTCCAAACTTGTCCCGGCCGCCAATCCTATTTCGCACTTGAAGCGCGGATTATTCCTGCTTTCCTGCCCCGTTCATTTGCCGAGCATTTTCGCCATGATGAAGATGAGCGCCGCTCCGCCCAATCCGCCGCCGCATAGGAGGTAGATCAGGGAATAACCGGCGGCCGCAAACATCGGCGCGATGAGAAGTGCGAGCATAAGGGTGCAGGGTTAAACCGGAATGAACGGTCAGCCTTTCCGGGTGCGGAAGCCGCCCATGAGAAAGATGATGAGGCAGATCAGCAGAATGAGTCCCAGCCCGCTGCCGCCGATGACCGGTCCGCCAATGTAGAAACCGCCGCCGCCGAACAACAGGATCAGAACCACGATGAGCAATAGCATATTCATAGGGTTAGAATAATGCCGGCGATGCCTGTTTGCTATGGGGTCTTCTCCCCATTAGCTCCGGAACGGATTGTCCGGTGATTTTCTAATCACGTCTGGCAAATGCCATCAACGACCTCCCTCAGCCAAAGGTCACGGGGCCGGCTCGGCCAGCAGTTTGGCGACGACTTTCTCCACGTTCTGCGGTTGCAGGCCGATGCTGCGGACGATGCCTTTCCGGTCCACCACGGCATAGGTCGGGTAGTAATGCACATTCCAGGCCTGCTCGGATTTCAACTGGGGATCCAGCGCGGTGGGATATTGGATGTCGGCGGACTTGACCAGGTCGGCCATTTTTTCCTGGCCATGTTTGGAGGTGCAGACACCCACAATGACCAGACCCTGATCTTTGTATTTCTTCAACATCGCGTTGTTATGCGGAATGGCCGCTTTGCACGGGCCGCACCAGGTCGCATAGAAATCCACCACGACCACTTTGCCTTTTAGTTCGGCGGGTTTGACTTCGCCATTGATCCAGCCGGTAACATCGAGGGTTGGCATGGGTTTGCCCTCGAGGGCGGCGTGGTCGGCCCGTTGTTCCGGTTTGTTGTCCCAGGTCCAGGCGTCGGGAAATTCACCGGCGAAAACGACCAGTGCGCCAAACAGGACGGAACCAAGCGTGAGCGATAATGTTTTGCGGGTGTTCATGGGCAAGGTTCTAGCAAATCGGCCGGCAGCTGACAACCGGTATTTGGACATGGGCGTTGGCCGCGTTGGACGGCGGTTGTGTCCCGAATTTCATCAATGGTTTTGGGGCAGGCAGGAGGGTTAATGAGAGAGCGCTGCGGTTTTTCTTTTTCTGGGTGCGGGGAAGAATTAGTCTTGGGCCAGCGATGAAACCTTCACGTTTGGAAATGCCGGCCGGTCAGAACTGGAGCTGCCATGGCTGCAGTGATTGCTGCCGCGGACAGTTGCTCATCACGCTTTCCACGGAAGAAAAACAGCGCATTGAGCAGCAAAACTGGACAAGCGCGGACGGCGTCGAGCCGTCCAAGATGATTGTGACGGGGCTGAATCATTACCGGCTCGGGCATCAGGCGGACGGCGCGTGCGTGTTCCTGGATGCGGCGGGCCGCTGCCGGATTCACGCCAAATTCGGGGAGGCGGCGAAGCCGCTGGCGTGCCGTTTGTATCCGCTGGTGATTCATCCGGCGGGGAAAAAGCTGTTGATCGGTCTGCGCTTCAGTTGTCCCTCGGCGGCCAAGAACCAAGGCCGGCCGCTGGCAGAGCAGGGGACGGAAATCCAGAAGCTGGCGCGGCTGGTGGTGCCGGAAGATTACCAGACCATTCCGCCGCCGCCGGTGGCGATCGCGCCCGGACTGGAGTGGCCGGATTTCCTGCGGTTCACCCACTGGCTCGATCAAACGTTCGTGCCGGGAAATGTTCCGGTGGCGTTGAAATTGTTGCGCGCACTGCATTGGCTGGCCATGGTGGAGAAGGGTTGCCTGGATCAAATCACGGGCGAGGGCGCGGATGAGATTCTGGAGGCGCTGGTGCAGAGTGCGGCGGCTAAAATACCGCAGTTGCCGGCGGATCGGGAGCCGCCCAGCGGCTTCGGACGGCTGTTCCTGCGCCTGCTGGTGCTGGAACATGCGCGCACCGTGACGGTGGCCGACCGCGACCTGCGCAGCGGCCACCGGTGGAAGATGCTGATGGCGGTGATCCGGTTTGCGCGTTCGAGCGGACAGACGCCCGCGTTGCGCGAAGGCTTGTCGAGCGTGAAATTCGCGGACATCGAGAAAAGTTTCGGCCCGCTCTCGCCGGGGGCGGAGGCGTTGTTGACGCGCTATTTCCGGGTGAAAATCGCGAGCCTGCATTTTTGCGGCAAGGCATATTATGACCGGCCGCTGATCGAAGGCTTCCGCAATCTGGCGCTGATGTATCCGATCGTGATCTGGCTGGCCCGCTGGCTGGCGGTGAGCGACGGGCGCGCAGAATTGACGGATGCAGACGTGGTGAAGGCGGTTTCGCTAGCGGATTATCAATACAGCTATTCGCCGTATCTGGGCTGGCGGACGCGACTGCTGCAGCAGCGCAATGACATCGCGCGACTTTGTAGTTGGTATGCGCGATGAAGGCCGGAGCAATGATTCAATGCGGCGGCAACCCGGAAGGTGGCGCGGTTTGTTTCATCTTTCCGCTTTGCACTTCGGTTGCGCGAATCTAGCCTGAACCCATGTTTCGTCCCTGCATCGATCTCCATGAAGGCAAAGTGAAGCAAATCGTCGGCGGCACGCTGGGTGTGGCCGGCTTGCGCACGAATTTTGTTTCCGAGAAATCCGCGGCGTGGTTCGCTGAACTTTACCAGCGCGACGGACTCGTTGGCGGTCATGTCATCATGCTCGGTGCCGGCAATGACGCGCAAGCGCGCGCGGCCCTGGCGGCCTTTCCCGGCGGACTGCACATCGGCGGCGGCATCAACGCGCAGAACGCGCCGGGCTGGCTGGAGGCCGGCGCGTCACACGTGATCGTCACGAGCTGGGTGTTTCGCGAAGGCCGCGTGGATTGGGAACGGCTCGGCGAACTGGTCAAGACGATTGGCAAAGACCGGCTCGTGCTGGATTTGAGCTGCCGCAAGCGCGGCGAAGAATATTTCGTCGTCACCGACCGTTGGCAGAAATTCACGGAACTCGTCGTGAACGCGGAGACATTGAACAAGTTCTCAGAGTGCTGCGCGGAGTTTTTAATCCATGCCGTGGATGTGGAAGGGTTGTGCCGGGGCATTGACCGCGAACTGGTGGAGAGGCTCGGCCGCTGGACACCGATTCCGATGACCTACGCGGGCGGCGCCAATTCGCTCGCGGATCTGGAAGCGGTCACGCAGCTGGGGCAGGGGAAGGTGGACCTGACGATCGGCTCGGCGCTGGATATTTTCGGCGGCAGCGGTGTGGGCTACGCGGACTGCTTAGAATTCAACCGCCGCCGGAAATGAACTTCCCGCGGCGGTTGAGGGTTGAGAATCGAGGTTTTAAGATTTGACGGGCTCGATCTTACTCGGCGTCAAAACTTCCTTGCCGTCTTTTTCTTTGACGGTGCCGGTGACGGTCACTTTTTCCGCATCCCCGTGGCAAACGGCCTCGTGCGCACCCTTGCTCGTGGCATTGTGCGTCAGGTAATAGTTGACGGTCTTGCCATCCGCGGTGACCTGAACAACGTTCTGGCATTTCTCGGTTTCGTGCAGCGTGCATTTGCCGCAGACCATGCTGCCCGTGATGGTGACTTCCTTCGCATCCGCTGCGACCGTGCGTGAAACGCCAAACGCCACGAACAGGCCGGCGACGGCGGTGACTAACAATAATTTAGGTGTTTTCATAACATTAGGTTTTGACTGCAAAGAATCAGACAGCGAGTCTGGTTTTTTGTTCAGGCAAAATTGCGGCTCAAGGCAGGACCTGCACGCGATAGAAACGAACTCCATTGGTGCCGGCGGAATCAAGGAGCTGGGCATTGGTGCCGGTGGCGGTGACGGTTGAAGCAAGATTCTGCCATGCGCCCAGCGTCAAGTTGGTCCGGCTGGAAACTTGATAAACCTTGTTCGAGACGCTTAACCAGCGGACGGTCGTGCCGGCGGTGCGGCTATTTGTCAGGGTCAACAATTTGAAGACCGACGACGCGTTGGTTGGGATGGTTCCAGCGATGTATTCGGATAAATTGTTCATGCCATCCCCGTCCGGGTCGGAGGTTGGCGCGGCATTGGTCGCGGTGAACAGCGGGAAGTAAGTGCGTTGAAAGGCGTCAGCCAATCCGTCGAGATTGTAATCAAGGACCGCCGGCCGGATTTTCAAGAACCCGCTGGCACAGGCAACATTGGTGCCTTGTTGGACAATGAAACTTCGCAGGCCGGGTGTGGCGTTGCTGGCGATGCTGATGTTGACGGAAATGAAATTCACCCCGTAGCTCGTAAATGGATTGGATAGAAAACTCGGCGTGCCGAGGGTCAGTCCGTCGCCGGAAATGGTGAAGGTCGTGCCACTCGTCGGCAGATTACTGGAAACAACGCCAATCGTGTAATTGCTCTGGCCAACCGTCATGGCTACCGGCACGGACGACCAGGAATAAGACCCTGGGTTGGCCGTAGGTGAGCGGGTCGCCGCGATGCGGAAAGGCTGGACATTGCTGACGATAGCGAAGTTGGCCGTGTTGGTGTTGTTGGCCGTGACGGTGACGGACTGATTGGTCGTCGGCGGAAAAGAGGTGAAGGCATTGTTGTAAGCCGCGCTGATGTCAGGACCGGTGCAAAGCGCATCAACGCCCCGCGCGCCGGCCGGATCCAACGGACTGACGCGCACACGATAAACGCCCGGCGGCATGGCCCGCAGGGCGTAGGTTCCATTGGTCCAGGTCAGCGTTCCGGCAAAAGAGTTGCTCGCCGCATCTTCCGCCGTGACGATGGCTCCGACCACCGGAGATCCATTGATCGTCACCGATCCAGCAATCGCGCCAAAAACCGCGGGCGTGGTCGAATACAGGGCACGGACCCCAGCGACGTCGTCGCTGCTCAAGCCGTCTGTCACGTTTACGCCGGTGTCGCCGGCATAAAACATTGTCGAGCCGCCGAGTGGCGAATGGTTCAGTCCGATAAAATGGCCGATTTCATGAAGGGCAACGTCTTCTACAAAATACTGATTGCCGGGATTGGGGTTGAAGAAGTCCGTGAACCACGAATAGTAATAGCCATTCAAGACAATATCTGCTTGGAGAATCTCGTTGCCTGGCACGTTGAAGGAAACGAAGGTCACGCCGAGTGCGCCGCTGATGTCATCGAGACCTCCGTTTACCACCGTGGTGGTCTTCGTCCAATAAATGAGGTTGGTGCCATCGGAAGTATTGATATTTGCCGGCGGATTGACGAGTCCGGCGTCCTCAAATTTGACCACCGTGTTGGAGAGGGCCTGCCACTGGGCGAACGCGGCGCGCACGGCATTCAGTTCCGCCGCCGTGTTGGTCGCCGAATATCCATCGGACGCGAGAAAAAAACGGACGGCATGAGTGGCGCGGTTCAAGACATTCGTGGGCACCGAGCTGTTCGGCGCGAGAAAATTCCAACGCTCAACGTTGGTGGACGAATTGTATTGCAGGACGAAAGCCTTTACCGGAAGTGCGACGACGACCAGGACCGCCATCAGTCGAAAAATCATTCTCATGGTGTGTGGTGCTGCACCTGCTGCTTAAATTCGTTCAAGGAGAGCGGATGCCGCAGGGGAGACGCCGCACCCCCGTCGGGTTCTGGTTCCCCATGGAAAAGATTGCTTGCGAATTTTCCGCCGGTGTGACGGTCTCGTCAGACGTGGAATTTCCCTTGTGCCAGACCTATGGTCACCGGTTCACCGCGGGGATTGATCAGAAGAAACGCCACGACCTCTTCGCCAAGATCATATTGAACTTGGCCTGAAACCTCCTCACGAACATCGCCCACGGTGCCACCACCTTGCACAATGGTGAGCAAATTTGATGTTGAACTCGCAGGTGGGCTCCCTTTCCAAACTTCGCTCACGTGAATCTGGACCTTTGTGTAAATACGGCCGGCATCGTCGCGCAGGGAAACTTTGCCCAGCACCCTCCCTTCGACAATCAGATCTGCCTTGCCCGCGAGTTCAGACACCGCCAATGGACGCATCAGCATCGCCGGTGTGATCGAAGGCAAAAAAGTCCCAAAGAACAGCAAAAGGGGCAAAAATTGTTTCACGCCCTCGATTCTATCACAGTTTAGGAAAGAGGCGAGTTTCACTTCCCGCCTTAATGCTTCGGCGACGAAATCGCAAACAACTCGGTGATGATAAATTGAAATTTGGGCACCAGCTTTTCCGCGAGCACCTCGCTGCCAGCCAGAATCCCTTTCAACGCCAGCCCGAATTCCGTGCTGTGATAAATCTCCACGTTGTCGTAGCGCGGATCGACCATCCACAGGCGGGGCACGCGGACCTGCTCGTAAACTTCCTTTTTAACGACAGTGTCCGTATGATGATCGCCCGTGTGGACAATCTCCACGGCGAGCCAGAGCTTGCCCGTAGCCGTTGCGATGAGCGCGAGGTCAGGACAGATCGTGGTGGAGCGGGAAACGTGGATCCGGGTGCGCGGCGCGAGCAACTGCGTGCTGCCGAGATTGGCCACGCTGGCCGCCATTGCGGCGTGCAGCCGCTGGCAGATCAGTTCATGCCGCTCACCGGGCGCGGATCGCGGCCACGTGGCGCCGTCCAGAATTTCCTCATAGGGAATGCTCACGCCGTTAGGAAACCAGCGATTGCCCCAGTCGGCAAGCGACGTTTTATGAAAACAAGGCTTGCCAAATGCGCGGCAACTGATAATTTTCGCGCTCTTTTGAAACATTTATGTCTGTAAAAATTCGCATGAAGCGCGTCGGGACGAAGAACGCCCCGGTATTCCGCATTGTTGTCGCCAATAGCCGCAGCCCCCGTGATGGCAAGTTCATCGAGGAGATCGGCGTGTATCAACCGCTCAAGCCGGGCGACAATTTCACCCTCAAACTCGACCGTGCGCAATACTGGATCAGCAAGGGCGCGCAGCCGAGCGACACGGTCGCCAGCTTCATCAAGAAGGCAGGCAAGGCGGCGGCGGCAGTGACGGCCTGATTTTTCCCGCGATGCAGGCGTTCTTGGAATATGTCGTCAAAGGACTCGTCCAGAATCCCGGCGCGGTGACGGTGGCCCCGGTGCAGCGCGCGGGCACGACGGTTTATGAATTGCGCCTCGACCCGCAGGATGTGGGCAAGATCATCGGGCGGCAGGGCATCACCATCAATGCGATCCGCTCCTTGCTGCTCGCGGGCAGCGCGAAGAAAGGTCTGCGCTGCGCGGTGGAAATCGTCGAGGACAAGCCGGCGAGTTGATTTGAATTTAAGGCACGGATGAAAATTGACGTGCTCACGCTCTTTCCGGCCATGTTCGCCGGGCCGCTCGACGAAAGCATCGTGAAGCGGGCGCGGGAGTCTGGCCTGCTGGATTTGAAAATCCACCAGTTGCGCGACTGGGCGCACGACCGGCACAAAACGGTGGATGACCGGCCCTTTGGCGGCGGACCTGGAATGTTGCTGAAAGTCGAACCGCTCTTTGAAGCGGTTGAAAGTTTGCAGCGCGAAAAGTCCCGGGTGATTTTGTTGTCGCCGTCCGGTCGGAAGTTCGACCAGGCCATCGCACGCGAACTGGCACAGCAGGAAGATTTGATTCTAGTCTGCGGCAGCTACGAGGGCTTTGACGAGCGGGTGCGCGAGGCGCTGGCGGACGACGAATTGTCCATCGGCGATTTTGTGCTGACGAACGGCGCGCTGCCCGCGATGGTGGTGATCGATGCGGTGACGCGGCTGCTGCCCGGAGTTCTGGGCGACGACGAAAGTTCGCACGACGAATCTTTCAGTCACGGGCTGCTGGAATATCCGCAATACACGCGGCCGGCGGAGTTTCGCGGGATGAAAGTTCCCGACGTCTTGCTGTCCGGCAACCACGCGGAGATCGAGAAGTGGCGGCGCGAACAAGCGAAGTTGCTGACGCAGAAGCAACGACCGGATTTGATGAAATAAGTTTTTAATTTTTAGTGTTGAGTTTTAAGTTAAGAACCGCAGCAACTAAGAATTAAGCATTAAAAACTCAAAATTGAATTTAATATGAACCAGGCATTACAAGAAAAAATTGAATCGGAACAATATCGCAAAGACGACGCAAAATTCGCGGTTGGCGACTCGGTCAAAGTGCATACCAAGGTTGTCGAAGGCGACAAGGAACGCATCCAGATTTTCTCGGGCGTCGTCATGGGCAAGCGCGGTCACGGCCTGAACGAGACGTTCAGCGTGCGCCGCATCAGCTATGGCGAAGGCGTGGAACGCGTGTTCCCGCTGCATTCGCCGCGCGTGGACAAGATCGAGGTCGAACGTCAAGGCCAGGTGCGCCGCGCGAAGCTGACCTACCTGCGCAAACGCCTCGGCAAGGGCGCGACGCTGGTGAACGAGAAGCAGCAAAAGGTCGTGGCTGCGCCGGCTAAGTAATTCTGCCAGCCAATTTCAATAACGCGGGGCTTAGGCCCCGCGTTTTTTTGTCGACGGGTCTATTGGGGATTCGTCTTGATCACGAGGTGGTTCGCCACGTCGCCCGCTCCGGCAACCACTTCATCGCGGGACTTCAGGTTGCGAATGCGCACGTAGGATTCACTTTCGAGTTTGGCCGTGAAGGCCGCCCTTAATTCCTGTGCGCGCTTGAATTGCTTGTCCGATTTGGCCGGCGTGAGGGAATATTCCACCACAAACCCCGCCGTGCGCAGATCCTGGATCAGTTTCAGCGACGCCGCGCGAAGGGTCTCGTCTTCAATTAAAACGCAAACGTCCACATTCGCGTCGAAGTGCGGCAGCAGTTTGCGCTCTTTGAGCAGTTCCAGCAGCACCACGTCGCCCATGCCGAAGCCGAGCGCGGGCAGATTCACCTTGCCGCCGCTGATAAGCTTGACGAGGTTGTCATAGCGCCCGCCGCCGGCGATGGCGCGGAATTCGCCCTTGCGATCAAACGCCTCGAACACGACGCCGGTGTAATACGCCAGGCCGCGGATGACTTTATAATCAATCTTTACAAAATCGCGCAGGCTGCGCGCGGCCAGATTGTCGAGAATGCTTTGCAGTTCGATGGTCGGCGCACCTTTTTCAATGAAAGCGGAGACGGCTTCGAGGGAAAATCCGAGCGCGCGGAGTTTTTCGTCGCTGTGTTCCGAGGCTTCGCGTTCGAGCTTGTCCACGATCTGGTAAAAGGCGTATTCGTGCGCCATGTCACCGCCGCCGTGCTTGAAGAAATCGTGCCACGCATTACGGCTGCTGAGGCGAATGACAAAATCCTCGCTGGTCAGGCCAAAGGACCGCAGCGTGTCAATGAGCAGCGCGATCAACTCCGCATCCGCCGCCGGATCGGTTTCGCCGATGATGTCGGCGTTGAACTGAAAATGTTCGCGCAGGCGGCCTTTCTGCTGGCGTTCGTAGCGGAACAGTTGCGGCAACGCGAACCATTTGATGGGCTTTTTGTAGTTGCGTTCGTGCGCGGCAACCATGCGCGCAAGGGTAGGGGTCATCTCCGGCCGCAGCGAAACGGCGCGTTCGCCCTTATCCACAAAATTGTAGAGCTGCCCGACAATTTCCTCGCCGCTTTTGGTGGTGAACAGTTCGAGCGGTTCCAGAGGCGGGCCGTCGTATTCGCGGAAACCGTAGCGGCGGGCGGTGCCCCGCCATTTGTCAAAAATGTGCTGGCGGGCGTCGGCGCTCCACACATCCTGATGCGGGAGCGGTTCGGGA
>TBL_comb47_HYPODRAFT_10006191_pt1 | contig 13003 bp, 7 predicted proteins | sample TroBogypolimnion_40_FD_10682 | JGI IMG/M metagenome (IMG submission 10682)
ATTTTAAACCAGACCGTGAAATCATCTGGGTTTTCGTTCATTAACGTATGGATCTCTGGTAAAGTTAGCCATTGTATGCTGTTTACCTCTTCATGATTGAGTCGGAGTTCCCCATCGAACCTGCCAATAAGCACATGATCAAATTCATATTCGGTTGTTTCGTTGTCCAGTGCGGCCTTATATGTAAAAGTGAATGCCTCTTCAAGATCGCATGTAAACCCCAGTTCTTCTTCCATCCGACGTTTACCGGCTTCCAGGGTCTCTTCGCCGGGGCGGGGATGACTACAACAGGTATTGGTCCACAAACCTCCTGAATGATATTTAATCATTGCACGACGCTGTAATAAAAGCTCGTTTTTCTTATTGAACACAAAAACAGAAAAAGCACGATGTAGTCTGCCCCCCAATTGGTGGGCCTCCATCTTTTCCATAGTTCCAATTGGACGATCAGCTGTATCGACCAGTATCACATTCTCATCCGTCATTTTAGCAGGCATTCGGTTATAGTTCTGAAATAGGGTGTAAAATTACATAGACCAAACGGATACTCCAAGAACTTGTTCGATTTCGGAGGATAATGATTCTCTTAAAGATCAAACCAGGGGTGAAAAGATAGAAAAAATGTTTTTAACCATTGCCCCAAACAAAATCAAAAACCACTCTACAATTATCATAAAAGACTCATAAGATAAATAATTGATCAACAATTCAGGAATAGTTGAAGGATACTTAATGGATACCCTTATGAGTATCCATTAAGTATCCTTCAACTATCTTTTAAGTATCTTTCAAGTATCCTTAAAAGGGGAGATTTAGGAGTGTTTTATGGTTGTTTTAACTATCGGGTATTATTCAAACTCAGGACAATTTCGAACCGGGACAGATGAAATTTCTTTTTTTCCTTAGTGATGAATACAAATTTACAGAAAATATAAAACAAATTAAAGATAAATCGAACATGTTTGAAATTTAAATGTTTAAATGGATAATTGGGATAAAAGAATAAATAAATTGTTGAATTGAATGGTTATTGTTCATTTGTTCAATTGCTTAATAACTGGGCTTTTGTATAAAATGATTATAAACTGGCTTAAATTCTGATAATTAATATCAGTGTTTGGCAATTTCGAAACAATTTATGTTTAAATTTGCAAACTGAATTAAATGAAAGATCAAAAGCATTTGGTTTTTCGAAAATTAGTTGTAATTTTGCAGCCCTAAAATCACGATAATAAAAGAATTGACAATGTACCTGACAACAGAAACTAAAAAAGACATCTTCCAGCAGTTTGGTAAGTCGGATATCGACACTGGTTCTGCCGAAGGGCAGATTGCTTTATTCACATTTAGAATCAAGCACTTAACCGAACATTTGAAGATTAACAAGAAAGATCGCGTTACACAACGTTCACTTGTTCGTCTGGTTGGAAAGCGTCGCAGATTGCTGGATTACCTGCATCATAAAGAAATTGAGCGCTACAGAGAAGTTATTAAACAACTGGGTCTCAGAAAGTAGTACTTCAAAAGAAATATAGTACAAAAAAAGGCAATTCTATAATTGCCTTTTTTTGTATTAAAGAGAAAAATTATTCTGCATTATATAACTCACTGTATATAAATCGTTGAAAATTTTTCTGGTTGCATTTTTGAACTTCTTTTTATCAATAATGAAACTTTTGATACTTTTAAAATAATTAATAATAATCATGATAGGCATTACAAAAACATTTGACCTGGGAGATGGCAGAACCATTTCTATCGAAACAGGAAAGCTTGCTAAGCAGGCAGATGGTTCTGCCGTTGTTAGAATGGGAGATACTATGTTGTTGGCTACTGTTGTTGCCAATAAACAAGCCGGCGACAACGTCGACTTTCTTCCTCTATCGGTAGAATATCGTGAAAAATATGCTGCCGCAGGAAAATTCCCCGGTGGTTTCTTTAAACGCGAAGCCAGACCATCAGACCATGAAGTTCTGACCGCCCGACTGATTGACCGTGCTTTACGGCCTTTATTTCCTTCTGATTTTCATGCAGAAATTCAGGTAATCATTACCCTTATCTCTGCTGATAACGAAATTATGCCCGATGCTTTGGCTTGTCTTGCTGCATCAGCGGCTATTGCTGTTTCTGATATTCCATTCAATGGTCCTATTTCTGAAGTGCGTGTTGCACGTGTCGACGGAAAATATATCGTAAACCCGATAAAATCTGATATTGACATTGCCGACATCGATATGATGGTTGGCGCATCAATGGACAACATCATGATGGTTGAAGGTGAAATGAAAGAGGTTTCTGAAGCCGAAATGATTGAAGCTTTGAAGGTTGCTCATAATGCAATTAAGATTCAGTGTCAGGCTCAGAGTGAACTGGCTGCAATGGTTGAGACATCTAAGGTGAAACGTACCTATTGTCACGAACAGAACGATGAAGATCTGCGGGCAGCTGTAAAAGCCTATTGCTCAGATAAAATATATGCCGTAGCTGCCCATGCAACTGCAAAACATGAACGTACGGATGCTTTCGAAGCAATTAAGAATGAATTTATTGAAACTTTACCTGAAGAAGATCGTTCGGCTAAGGGTAAATTAATAAGTCGTTATTTCCACGATGTTGAGTGGGAAGTGGTACGTGAAGTAGTTTTGGCTACCCGCCAGCGTTTAGATGGACGTCAATTGGACGAAATCAGACCTATATGGTGTGAAATCGATTATTTGCCGACAGCTCATGGTTCAGCTATTTTCACTCGTGGCGAAACACAATCGCTTACTTCAGTAACGCTGGGAACAAAATTGGATGAACAGACTATCGATACTCCAATGTTCGAAGGCAAAGTGAATTTTATATTACATTATAACTTCCCTCCGTTCTCAACAGGTGAAGTGAAACGTATGAGCGGTATCAGCCGTCGTGAAATTGGTCATGGTAATCTTGCAATGAGAGCGCTAAAACCAATGATTCCGGGTGGCGAAGTAAACCCTTACACTATTCGTATTGTTTCTGATATTCTTGAATCAAACGGATCCTCTTCGATGGCTACAGTATGTGCAGGTACGCTTGCATTGATGGATGCCGGTGTGAAAATGATCAAACCGGTTTCGGGTATTGCAATGGGACTTATTTCGGATAATGCAACGGGTAGATATGCAGTTTTATCTGATATTCTTGGAGATGAAGATCACCTGGGCGACATGGACTTTAAAGTTTGTGGAACGCGCGATGGTATTACTGCCTGCCAAATGGATATCAAGGTAGATGGACTTTCATTCGACGTTCTGGCCGAAGCACTGGATCAGGCTCGTCGTGGTCGTCTTCATATATTAGGCAAACTGGTAGAAACTATCAGCGAACCCCGTGAAGACTACAAACCTCACGTTCCACGTATCGTCAAAGTAATTATCCCACGTGAATTTATTGGTGCAGTAATTGGACCAGGTGGTAAGGTTATTCAGGAGATGCAACGTGAAACAGGTTCTACGATCGTAATTGAAGAAGTTGGTGATTTCGGTATCATCGATATTGTTTCGAATAACAAGGAATCCATTGATGCTGTCAAAGAACGTATCAAACGTATCGTTGCTATTCCTGAGATCGGAGAAGTTTACAGAGGTACAGTAAAGAATATTACTGCTTTTGGTGCCTTTGTAGAAATTCTACCCGGTAAAGACGGACTGCTTCATATTTCAGAAATCGATTGGACACGTCTTAAAGATGTTGAAAGTGTACTTAAGGTTGGTGATGTGATTGATGTAAAACTAATCGAAGTTGACAGTAAAACAGGTAAACTGAAACTGTCCAGAAAAGTTTTATTACCGAGACCTGATAGTACCGAGTCAAAGTAAAAACTTCTCAAAGCATATTTCGTAAAAATACATACGACCCAACTTTAGAAGAATTTCATGAGGCAACTAAAGATCTCGAAGCAAGTTACAAACCGTGAAACAGCTTCGCTTGATAAATACTTGCAGGAAATAGGAAAAGTCGATCTTATTACTGCTGATGAAGAGGTGTCCCTAGCTCAACGCATCAGGCAGGGAGACAGGGCAGCTCTTGAGAAATTAACAAAGGCTAATCTTCGGTTTGTTGTATCTGTTTCCAAACAATATCAAAATCAGGGTCTAAGTTTACCGGATTTAATCAATGAAGGTAATCTGGGCTTGATTAAAGCTGCAAATCGATTTGATGAGACACGCGGATTTAAGTTTATCTCTTATGCCGTATGGTGGATCAGACAATCTATACTACAGGCTTTGGCTGAACAGTCCAGAATTGTTAGATTACCGTTGAATAAAATCGGAGCGATCAATAAAATCAACAAAGCATATGCCCGATTGGAACAGGAATTTGAAAGAGAACCTAATTATGAAGAAATTGCAGTATTACTGGAGATTTCTGAGACAGAGGTGAAAGATTCAATTCGGAATTCAGGTCGCCATGTATCAATGGATGCTCCTTTGATGCAGGACGAGGACAACAATATGTATGATGTTCTTCGGTCTGATGATATTCCAACTCCTGAAAGTGGACTGATTTATGAATCATTGCGGAAAGAAGTGGAACGGGCTATTTCAACATTGACACCCCGCGAATCAGATGTGATCCGTTTTTATTTTGGTTTAAACGGAAGCTATCCGATGACCCTGGAGGAAATAGGTGAAAAATTTGATCTGACCCGTGAAAGAGTTCGGCAAATAAAAGAAAAGGCAATAAGGCGTTTGAAAAATACGTCACGAAGCAATATTTTACAATCTTATTTAGGTTAATTCAAATAAGGTCTCGGCTAATCACCGGGACTTTTTTTTTGTATTTTTGTCTGTTAAAAATATTGATTACATGAAACATTTGGTTGCTCCATCATTACTGGCTTCGAATTTTCTGAAGTTGCAGGATGAGTTGGAAATGATAAATAAAAGTGAAGCTGATTGGTTTCACATAGATGTGATGGATGGCAGGTTTGTTCCTAATATTACTTTTGGACCTCCTGTTGTCAGCGCAATTAAAAAGGTTGCAAAGAAACCTTTAGATGTTCATCTGATGATCGTCGAACCTGAGAAGTACTTTGAGGATTTTAAAAATGCTGGTGCTGATATTCTTACTATTCATTATGAGACCTGCAATCATCTTGATAGAAATATTGAGGTAATTCATCAACTGGGTATGAAAGCTGGTGTTGCCTTAAATCCGCATACTCCGATAAGTGTTCTTGAAGAGATTATTACAAAAGTCGATATGGTTTTGATAATGAGTGTGAATCCCGGATTCGGGGGACAATCATTTATTTCAGGTTCGCTGTCAAAGATCAAACGCTTGCGTGAAATGATTGATAAATCTGGATCTAATGCTATGATAGAGGTAGACGGAGGTGTCGATATTACAAATGCCAGATTGCTGTTCGAAGCTGGAGTTAATGTTTTGGTTGCTGGGAGTGCGGTTTTTAAAGCACCTAATCCAACAGTAATGATTTCTTTATTGCGTAATGCTTAATTTTTGTTACGATAGCGTACTTATTTATTGTAACAATTTGTTTAGCCTGGTGAATTTAAATCTAAATAAATTCACCAGGCTAAATCTTTTTGGGGTCATATACATGTGTACCATTCCCGATCTTTCTTTAAAACTAAAAGCAAGGTGTACCTATTATTGGTTGTACTTTATTAAACCTGAAAGGTTGAAATCTAAATGTGATTTTTGAAGGTTATATTCCTAAATTTGTCAATTAATAAAGTAAACTATGAATGATAATTTAGAACAACTAAAACCTGAAAGGGTCTTTCACTTTTTTACTGAGATATGTAAAATTCCTCATCCTTCTAAAAAGGAAGCCCAAATGGCATCTTATCTGATCGATTTTGCCGGGAAGCGGAATCTGGATGCATTAATTGATGAAATAGGCAATGTGTTGATCAGAAAACCTGCATCAAAAGGGTATGAGCATCTCGTTGCAGTGGTTTTACAAAGCCATATTGATATGGTATGTGAGAAAAATTCAGACACTAAACATGATTTTGATACAGATCCTATCATTCCTTATGTTGATGGAGATTGGGTGAAGGCAAAAGGTACAACACTTGGTGCCGATGATGGCATTGGCATAGCTACACAACTAGCTATTCTGGATGCTACTGACATACCACATGGACCAATAGGATGTTTGTTTACAATTGATGAGGAAACCGGCCTCACCGGAGCTTTTGGTCTTAAACCAGGGCTGCTCGAAGGGAAGATCTTATTAAATCTTGATTCGGAAGACGAAGGACAAATATTTATAGGATGTGCCGGTGGTCGAGACTCTGTTGCCCATCTTCCATATCAGACAGAATCTACTCCAAAGGATTCGATCGCACTGAAATTAATCGTTGGTGGTTTGAAAGGCGGACACTCGGGCGACGATATCAACAAAGGATTGGGTAATGCAGTTAAAATATTGAATCGTTTATTGTGGCAATTATCACGACGTTTTACGATTCAGTTATCAGATCTTAAGGCTGGAAATCTCAGGAATGCAATAGCACGTGAAGGATGGGCGATCCTAACAGCTCAGGAAAGTGATGTTGCTGCAATAAAAGAATATGTCGGTTCCTTTCAGACAATGATAAAAAATGAGCTCCATGTAAATGATGCTGGTGTATTTGTTTCATCCGAAAAATGTGTTACTCCATCCAGTGTAATTAAAAATTCTGATTTCATTCAACTGATCAATGTTTTGTATGCTTGTCCACATGGCGTAATTGCAATGTCTCCTGATATTGTTAATTTCGTAGAGACATCAACTAATCTGGCGTCGGTGCAGTTAAAATCAGATTATTTTGAGATAACTACAAGTCAACGTAGTTCAGTAGAATCTGCAAAACAAAATATCTCTGACATGGTGGAGAGTCTGTTTTTGCTTTCCGGAGCAAAAGTAACGCATTCTGATGGATATCCGGGGTGGAAGCCAAATCCGGCTTCACCTGTTTTAAATATTGCTGTAAAGGTGTACAACGAATTGTTTGATTCAAATCCGGAAGTATTGGCAATACATGCAGGTTTGGAATGTGGGCTGATTGGCGAGACTTATCCTGAAATGGATATGATTTCGTTTGGACCAACTATAAAAGGTGCCCATTCTCCGGATGAGAGATTGCACATTGAATCTGTATTTAAGTTCTGGTCGTTTACATTAGAAATGTTGAAACAACTTCCTGCTAAATGATCTGACTTGTTGTAATAATGGAACTACTATCTTTATAAACTTCTTGATTCCATTGAACCTATTAAAGAAAAAGGGCTTCCTCATTTGATTGAGGAAACCCTTTTAATGAATGGATCACCTATTGTAATAGTATATTTTGATTCGCTTTAAAGTAGTCTTTTCTGAATAATTATGGGTTACATACCAACTGATATTCCGGCACGGATAATTGGATTATTATAAGGGGAGAAATCAGACTGATTTAAGTTGAACAAAACCAATATATTAAAGAATATCCGATTACCAATAGGTTGTCTGTATCCACCTCCAACAAGTGTACTGGTAACATCAATGCCATCTTTTACATTCGTAGGCACAGATGTGCTTACTGAGGTATAGTTATAGTTAATTCTTAATTGTTCGATTTCCGCATGTGCAAAAATGTTTTTTAATATATAATAACGTCCCCATAAACTTCCTCCATAGACATTACTGTTATAATTATACCAGTTCCCTGAGTTCTGATCAAAGGTATAGTCTTTTACGGTATTATATTTATAGGATATTCCTGTACCGAGCGTGAGTTGATCACTTACTCTGTATCCGATAGTGGGAGAAAGATCCAATAGTGTGACATTTCCAAATTGCATTCCAAATCCTCCACCATATACAAGTCTTTGATTAAAATGAAGATCTTTTACTGATGGATCATCCTCTGTTTGTGCCATAAGGGAGACACTGATAAGATTAAGAAGAACGATGATTAGAATTTTGTTTTTCATAGTTGAATAGTTTCAATTGAGTTTTACAAATTTACAGATTATTCCTTTTATTCTGTTTTTTATTGATTTCCTTTAGTTTTATTAGATTCCTTTTAGCAATATCACATCAGGTAAGAGGTAAGATATTATTATAGGATAACGTATTTAAAACATATTATGTTATTCACGAGCGTTTATTTTATTGATTTTTACACGGGCGTTATATATGTGTTCAGTTTTAACTGATTTCTTTATAGTAAACTATCTTACATGCTCATAAAGAGTAGTGTATCTCGAAATACTTTCTTTGCTTATTGGTATTTGTGTTTTTATGTTCACCATTCCTGATGTACTGGATAAATCCAATTTATTATAATGTTGAAAAAAGTTTACTTTGAATTTTACGGATAATCAGGAAGATAAGAAGACTGTAGAAAAATGGATAAAAAAAGTATGCAAATGGATTAGGAAGTAAGCAAAAAGGGTGTACCTTTGCACTCCCGAAACAACCATTAGTGGTGGTAAGACAGGAAAAAAGTTCATTAAAAAGGTGAGATGAAAAGGATTAAGGGAAAAAGGAAAATAAAATAAAATATTTTTTCAAAACCTTGCAACGAATCAATAAATTCGTATCTTTGCACTCCCAAACAAAAATGAAACGTTCTTAATTTACTGGCTCATTTAGAGCATTGATATAATAAGCCAATATTGCTTTTAATTTAATTGTTAACAAGTGAAAAAAAGTTTATGTTTATGTCGAAGGTAAATAAAAACGGCTTACTTTTGCAACCCACTTAAAGAAAAGGGAGAGAACGAACTGGGAAAAAGCGGGTGAAAGAAGAGAGAATAAAGAGGAGACAAGAACTTTAGCGTATCCCAAGCGAGGGTAAAACTAAAGGGAAAGAGATAATAAGAAAAGAAGTTCTTTGAAGATATTGAAGCAACAACAACCTAGCAAGAAAGAGAATGCTTTTTAAAGTTGGAAGAACCCTTGAGGGGGAATCTGCTTTAGGAAAAAGAGAGAATGAGAAGGAGTCAGAAATAATTTTTAAAACTTTCTAACAATGGAGAGTTTGATCCTGGCTCAGGATGAACGCTAGCGGCAGGCCTAATACATGCAAGTTGAACGGGATTCAGTAAGAAGTAGCAATATGGAAAATTGATGAGAGTAGCGCACGGGTGCGTAACACGTATGCAACCTACCTTTAACCGGGACATAACCTTGAGAAATCGAAGCTAATATCCCATGTGATTGTCCTTTGGCATCAAGAGGCAATTAAAATTCAGATGGTTAAAGATGGGCATGCGTCCCATTAGCTAGTTGGTGAGGTAACGGCTCACCAAGGCCACGATGGGTAGGGGTTCTGAGAGGATGATCCCCCACACTGGTACTGAGACACGGACCAGACTCCTACGGGAGGCAGCAGTAAGGAATATTGGTCAATGGACGCAAGTCTGAACCAGCCATGCCGCGTGCAGGAAGACGGCCCTATGGGTTGTAAACTGCTTTTGTACGGGAAGAACAGCGTCTACGAGTAGATGTTTGACGGTACCGTAAGAATAAGGATCGGCTAACTCCGTGCCAGCAGCCGCGGTAATACGGAGGATCCGAGCGTTATCCGGATTTATTGGGTTTAAAGGGTGCGCAGGCGGGTATATAAGTCAGAGGTGAAATTCCACGGCTCAACTGTGGGACTGCCTTTGATACTGTATATCTAGAGTATATTTGGAGTGGGCGGAATGTAGCATGTAGCGGTGAAATGCTTAGATATGCTACAGAACACCGATCGTGAAGACAGCTCACTAAACTATAACTGACGCTCAGGCACGAAAGCGTGGGGAGCAAACAGGATTAGATACCCTGGTAGTCCACGCCGTAAACGATGATTACTCGCTGTTGGCGATACACAGTCAGCGGCTAAGCGAAAGTGATAAGTAATCCACCTGGGGAGTACGATCGCAAGATTGAAACTCAAAGGAATTGACGGGGGCCCGCACAAGCGGAGGAGCATGTGGTTTAATTCGATGATACGCGAGGAACCTTACCTGGGCTCGAACGTAGTGTGACTAAGTGTGAAAGCATTTATTTCTTCGGAACAGACTACGAGGTGCTGCATGGTTGTCGTCAGCTCGTGCCGTGAGGTGTTAGGTTAAGTCCTGCAACGAGCGCAACCCCTATTCTTAGTTGCCAGCATGTGATGATGGGGACTCTAAGAAAACTGCCTACGCAAGTAGTGAGGAAGGCGGGGATGACGTCAAATCAGCACGGCCCTTACGTCCAGGGCTACACACGTGCTACAATGGCCGGTACAGAGGGCAGCTACATAGTGATATGATGCGAATCTCGAAAGCCGGTCTCAGTTCGGATTGGAGTCTGCAACTCGACTCCATGAAGTTGGATTCGCTAGTAATCGCGCATCAGCCATGGCGCGGTGAATACGTTCCCGGGCCTTGTACACACCGCCCGTCAAGCCATGGAAGCTTGGGGTACCTGAAGTCCGTGACCCACAAGGAGCGGCCTAGGGTAAAACAGGTAACTAGGGCTAAGTCGTAACAAGGTAGCCGTACCGGAAGGTGCGGCTGGAATACCTCCTTTCTGGAGACCCTATCATTTTTTAATTAGGAGAGAGTATTTGAATTCATTGCTAGGTAAGTTGCTTTAAATATAAGAGAGAAAGAGAAAACAAAAACAACCCAAGGGGCAAAGGGGTATGTTCTTAACCGTAAACAAGTACGGGGCGAAAGGAATGCAACAGACAGTCCCGTAGCTCAGTTGGTTAGAGCACTACACTGATAATGTAGGGGTCAACAGTTCAAATCTGTTCGGGACTACAGTACAAAGGGGAAACCTGCTTTTTGGGGAATTAGCTCAGCTGGCTAGAGCATCTGCCTTGCACGCAGAGGGTCAACGGTTCGAATCCGTTATTCTCCACCATCCCGTAAGGGAGGAAGTTCATTGACATATTGGAAGAAAATACACAAGAGCAATAATAATGCTTTTCTGGATTCATCGTTTACGTGAGTAAGAGGTGATGAAGGGAAGCGCGTGAGAAAGTTAATAAGGGCGTACGGGGGATGCCTTGGCTCTCAGAGGCGAAGAAGGACGTGATAAGCTGCGAAAAGTATCGGGGAGCTGCAAATAAGCTTTGATCCGGTAATGTCCGAATGGGGAAACCCGGCAGGTTGAAGATCTGTCACACCCGTAAGGGTGAGCAAACGTGGTGAACTGAAACATCTAAGTAACCATAGGAGAAGAAAACAATAGTGATTTCCCAAGTAGTGGCGAGCGAACGGGAAAGAGCCCAAACCAAGGTTGTTACGGCAATCTTGGGGTTGTAGGACTGTAATGTGGACTATAAATTGATAGCCGAATGATCTGGAAAGTTCAACCATAGAGGGTGAAAGTCCTTTAAGCGAAATCAATTTGTTACCTAACAGTATCCTGAGTACCGCGGGACCGGAGAAATCCTGTGGGAAACAAGCGGCACCATCCGCTAAGGCTAAATACTCCTGAGAGACCGATAGTGAACCAGTACTGTGAAGGAAAGGTGAAAAGAACCCCGAACAGGGGAGTGAAATAGATCCTGAAACCGTACGCTTACAAGCGGTCGGAGTCCTGTTAAAGGGATGACGGCGTGCCTTTTGCATAATGAGCCTACGAGTTACTTTTACTAGCAAGGTTAAGGGCATTGATGTCCGCAGCCGAAGCGAAAGCGAGTCTGAATAGGGCGCTTAGTTAGTAGGAGTAGACGCGAAACTTTGTGATCTACCCATGACCAGGTTGAAGCTTCGGTAAAACGAAGTGGAGGACCGAACCAGTTGATGTTGAAAAATCTTTGGATGAGTTGTGGGTAGGGGTGAAAGGCTAATCAAACTGAGAGATAGCTCGTACTCCCCGAAATGCCTTTAGGGGCAGCCTCAGGGTCGAGTGTCATAGAGGTAGAGCTACTGATTGGATGCGGGGGCTTCACCGCCTGCCAAATCCTGACAAACTCCGAATGCTATGACATATACCTGGGAGTGAGGCTACGGGTGCTAAGGTCCGTGGCCGAGAGGGAAAGAACCCAGACCATCAGCTAAGGTCCCCAAATGTATGCTAAGTTGAATTAACGAGGTCCGACTGCACTGACAGCTAGGATGTTGGCTTGGAAGCAGCCATTCATTTAAAGAGTGCGTAACAGCTCACTAGTCGAGCGGTTGGGCGTGGATAATAATCGGGCATAAAGCATACTACCGAAGCTATGGATTGTATTTTTAAATACACTGGTAGGGGAGCATTCCGATCTGCGTAGAAGGTGAATCGTAAGGTTTGCTGGAGCGTTCGGAAAAGCAAATGTAGGCATAAGTAACGATAATGCGGGTGGGAAACCCGCACACCGAAAGACCAAGGGTTCCTGATCAACGCTAATCGGATCAGGGTCAGTCGGGACCTAAGGCGAAGCCGAAAGGCGAAGTCGATGGACAAATGGTTAATATTCCATTACTGGCTATTACTGCGATGGAGGGACGAAGGAGTGAAAGATCTGCGTACTTACGGAATAGTACGTTAAAGGGTGTAGGTAAAGGCGAGATAGGCAAATCCGTTTCGCTTGCTAAAGCCTGATAGTACCGCGAGTCTTCGGATGAGCGGATAATGATCCTAAACAGACTTCCGAGAAAATCTTCTAAGCTTCAGGTAATAGCTACCCGTACCGTAAACCGACACAGGTGGTCGAGGAGAATATCCAAAGGTGCTCGAGTGATTCACAGCTAAGGAACTAGGCAAATTAACCCTGTAACTTCGGGAGAAAGGGTCCCTACGAGAGTAGGGCGCAGAGAAATGGCCCAGGCGACTGTTTAACAAAAACACATGGCTTTGCAAAATTGAAAGATGACGTATAAGGCCTGACACCTGCCCGGTGCTGGAAGGTTAAGAGGAGGGGTTAGTCGCAAGGCGAAGCTCTTAATTGAAGCCCCAGTAAACGGCGGCCGTAACTATAACGGTCCTAAGGTAGCGAAATTCCTTGTCGGGTAAGTTCCGACCTGCACGAATGGTGTAACGATCTGGGCACTGTCTCAGCTGTGAGCTCGG
>TBL_comb47_HYPODRAFT_10006192_pt1 | contig 12998 bp, 10 predicted proteins | sample TroBogypolimnion_40_FD_10682 | JGI IMG/M metagenome (IMG submission 10682)
CTTCCGGTGATACAGGGAGTGCAGTTGCCAACGGTTTTTTGGGGGTTGATGGAATTCATGTACATGTCCTTTATCCAAAAGGAAAGGTAAGTGAAATTCAGGAAAAGCAGTTTACAACTTTGGGTCAGAATATCACGGCAATCGAGGTGGACGGTACATTTGATGATTGCCAGGCACTGGTAAAATCGGCTTTTATGGATTCAGCACTGAAAGAAAATATTACAATAACTTCAGCCAATTCGATCAATGTTGCCCGGTTTCTCCCGCAGGCATTCTATTATTTCAATGCTTACGCAAAATTGGAGGATAAAAACCGAAAGATTGTTTTCTCTGTGCCTAGCGGCAATTTTGGCAATCTGACTGCAGGATTATTTGCTAAAAGAATGGGGCTTCCAGTTCATTATTTTATAGCTGCGAACAACCGTAACGACATCGTTTACAATTACTTGAAATCCGGAATTTATGAACCACGCCCATCGGTTTCGACCATTGCAAATGCAATGGATGTTGGGGATCCAAGTAATTTTGCACGTATTCTTGACCTTTTCCAAAGCAGTCACATGGATATTGCGCACGAAATTGTCGGCACATCCTATAATGATGAACAAATCAGGGAGACACTTCTAAATGTCTATAATGCAACTGGATACCTGCTTGATCCGCATGGGGCGGTTGGTTACAGGGCCCTCGGTGAACTTTTAAAGGAAGACGAAACCGGTATATTCCTTGAAACAGCCCATCCTGCTAAATTTACTGAAACTGTCGAAGAGATCGTTGGGCAAGGAAAGGTTCCTATGCCCGAAAAACTGAAGGCCTTTATGAAAGGAACTAAAAATATTATTGAATTTGGAACTGAATATGAGGAGTTCCGGTCCTATTTAAGCCTCTTATAATTCGTTGTATTTTAGGAAACTAGGTTTTTGTATTGGATGGCCGGATCTATGGTATGGAACGTATAAATCTGATTTATTGATATATAGTAACTAAATGGCAGTATTCTTGTATTAGGTTGATTATTTTTAAGGTTAAAAAAATAAAAGAAATGAAAAAGCTGATTGTTATTCTTTTCGTTTTATTCAACTCAATCATTTTTGGGCAGGAATCCGGAAAACAAAAGCACTACGAGGGCAAATATTGCTCTGGTTTAGGCGATGTTGATTTTCTTAAATTGATCGACGAATCGTTTGCATTTTTCTATCCCAATGCGGCTGTTCCGAACCTGAGTATGGTTTACAAACCGGAGTGGGACACTTTTACCGAAGGGGCAGGATGGGGCGCCTGGTGGATACAGAACAGTTATGGATTCTCATATGCGGCAACCCCTTTTCTTCAGGAACCATGGAAATCAGTTTTACAACGTTCCTGGGATCTCTTTTGGGATAACCAGGGTGATGGCATCCGAAAAGGGGGATGGGGTGATGGAAATCCAAATGCCCTTTCAGAGTTGATCGCACCTGACGGTAGTCTTGGTGATGCAGCAGCACCCAAACAAATTATTTATAAACAAGGTGACGGTGATTTGAAAATTCACGACTGGTTTTATGAAGCCACTGCGGCAGGCCTTGTGATGCAATCTGAAATTTTACTTGCAGGACACAATCTGACTTCAATCCAGCACTACCTTCCTAAGATGGAGCGTGCCTGCAACTTTATCGAAAAATCCAGAGACCCCCAAAACAACCTTTTCCTTGTGGGGCCTGCCTGTAATCTGTTGGCACCCAGCTACGGAGGTGTAAAACAACCTGACGGAACTTTTGGAAAAGGCTATTTGGCTGGATTGTCGATTACCTACCTTGCTGCACTTGACAGGATGGTGGAAATTTATCGTTTGGTCGGTGACCAGGATAAACTCGCGATTTTCCTGGAGAGGCAAAAGATAACACGCGAATCATTGCCAAAATTACTAACACCGGGAGGGTATTTTGTCAAATCCATTGAGCCCGACGGGACCAAACACGGGGTATTGGGCCAAAAACAATATGGATACCTCGAAGGTGTGGCCAATGCAGACGCTGTAGCCCTTCGGGTTGTTGACAATCAGACAGCAACCAGAATTTACGATCAAATAGCTGCATTTCAGGCCATTCGTCCTTTCGACTTTTTGCTTACAAACGCACCCGGCCTTGATGATACATATGGAAATTGGGGAAGTAGTTCAGGTCCGGGCATAAATGGTTTCTGGAAATATGGTGACTGGGTGAATGGTGGGGTATGGGGCACTGTCGAAGGGAGGGCAATCCTGATGTATTACCGCCTTGGGAAATTTGAGGACATCAGAAAATCGGCTACACGGGCTATGAAATGGGCCAAAGATTTCCGAATGGATGCACCTTGGTCTCAATGGGGAAGCAACACCAGCAACCCATGGTCCGATTCCGGAAAATTTCGTGTCGGAGGGGTAGCCGTAATGATCGACAATTTTGCGATCCCTGCAGCAACCATTCGCGGATTATTTGATTGTGATTATCGTTCCGACCGATTGATCCTTCGACCCAGGATACCGGGTTCGATTTCGCTTTACACACAGAAAGAACCGATCCTTTTCGGAGACAAGAAAATATTCCTTTCTTGTCAGAACAGGGGGCCAAAAGTCAAATCAGTGGTTGTAAACGGTAACGCACTGGTAATTAAGAATTCTGAGAAATTTGAATTAAAATACAAGTCACTACCTGCAGTTTCAAGAATTGTTGTGACAACAGAAGGCGGATGGCCTAAGGAGTCTGGGTCGGTAATCTACCCAACAATACCGTCAATTCTATATGAAAAAAAGGATAGAGGAACATTTATCAATGAGTTACCTGAATCGCTCAATAAATCATTCAGCCACCTTATCTCTTTTAATCAAAAATTTGCGGGCGAAAAAGGTGCCAATGATGACAAAACCTTTCTCAACATGGTTATCAAAGCCTTTGAGGTTTGTCAGTTACGGGCTATGATTGATCCTGGACCTGGTTATTTTAGGCCGCTGACTGAAGAACGGATTCAGGGAATAAATCAATTTTATGAACAGGCTGCACTTTCAATGTACACAGGGTTTTATAACAGGATGTCGTACTATGAAGAAAAAGGGAATCCCCAAGAAAAACATATAGCCGATTTGTTTTTTGAAGAGGAGTGATATTCTGAATTTGAAAATAAATTGGATGACCATTTTCAAATTCAGTTTGGAAACGCGATAACTTGTCTTAGACCTATTAATAATTCATTGCAACATAATGGGTTACGTTTGGTGCACGACCTTCACGGCTCTATTTGTCCAATTAATTATTGCAGTATCCCTAAATCAGTCTATTTTTGTACCAAATAAAATTCAGATTATGAAGAACCTTTTCGTTTTATTTGTGATCGTTTCCCTTTTTTCAGCATGTATGAAAAATGAAAAAATTGTACCCGTGAAAGCCAACTTCACACCCGGAACCCCCAAACTGAATTCGGATATAATGACACCCGAGGTGCTTTGGTCGTTTGGCCGCATAGGCAGCACACAGGTATCCCCCGATGGGAAGTCTGTCATCTATGACGTTACCTATTTTAATATTGCAGAGAATAAATCTTACCGTGACATTTACCTGGTACCGGTTGCTGGAGGTGAGGCCAAAAAATTGACCGATACACCCGAAAAGGAAGCTGAAGGACAATGGCGTCCTGATGGGAAAAAAATTGGTTATATCTCTTCTAAATCGGGAAGTCCCCAATTATGGGAGATGAACCCTGATGGGACAGGCAATTCACAAATTTCCAATGTTACTGATGGAATTTCGGGGTTTAGTTATTCTCCTGACCTGACCAATATTGTTTATATCAAGTCTGTAAAACTCGATAAAAATATTCATGATCTTTATCCAGACCTTCCACTCGCGAATGCCAGATTGGAGACTGATCTGATGTACCGTCACTGGGACAGTTGGCACGATTATACCTATCAACATATTGTCATTGCAAAGTATAGTGAAACAGGACTTTCAGGTGACAAGGACATCATGGAGGGAGAGCGTTTTGATGCTCCCATGAAACCTCATGGTGGGATCGAACAAATCAGTTGGAGTCCTGATGGTAAAACACTGGCATACACTTGCAAGAAAAAAACAGGAAAGGCTTATGCAACATCAACCAATTCAGATATTTATATTTACAATCTTGTTACAGGGGTTACAATTAACTTCACCGAAGGGATGATGGGTTATGATATTAACCCAGTTTTCTCTCCTGATGGTCAGAAAATTGCTTGGGAAAGTATGGCCCGCGATGGTTATGAAGCTGACAAAAACCGACTTTTTATCGCTGATCTGAAAACCGGGGAAAAGAAAGACTATTCTGCCACCTTTGATCAGAATGTGCAGGGACTTACCTGGACTGCCGATAGTAAAATGATCTATTTTATCTCCGATTTCCATGCCACAGACGAAATCTTCCGGTTGGATATTGCCACTGGAAATTTTACCCGTATTACAAATGGCGTTCACAACTATCAAAATGTAATGATTGCCGACAATCAATTGGTTGCGACAAAGGTTTCCATGTCACATCCGGCTGAGATTTACCGTGTCGATCCTGCAACAGGCAAGGATGAACCGATTACCACTGTTACAAAGGGGATTATGGACCAATTAACTTTTGGAAAAGTGGAAAGCCGCTGGATTACAACAACCGACAAACAAAAAATGCTGGTGTGGGTCATCTATCCGCCACATTTCGATTCTGCCAAAAAATACCCTGCCTTGCTTTATTGCGAGGGGGGACCACAAAGCACAGTAAGCCAATTCTGGTCGTACAGGTGGAATTTCCAAATGATGGCTGCCAACAATTACATTATTGTAGCTCCAAACCGTCGCGGCCTTCCAGGTTTTGGCCAGGCATGGAACGAACAAATTTCAGGCGATTATGGCGGCCAGAACATGAAAGATTACCTGACAGCAATCGATACGCTTTCAAAAGAACCATATATCGATAAGAACCGTCTTGGTGCTGTTGGTGCAAGTTATGGAGGTTATTCTGTTTACTATCTGGCTGGCCACCATGAAAAAAGGTTTAAGGCATTTATCTCGCATTGCGGGATATTTAACCTCGAAGCGATGTATTCGACGACTGAAGAGATGTGGTTTGTTAACTGGGACAATGGCGGTGCCTATTGGGACCTGAATAACAAGGTGGCCCAAAACACATACAAAAACTTCTCCCCTCATAAATTTGTACAAAATTGGGATACTCCAATTTTGGTGATCCACGGCGAAAAGGATTTACGCATACCTTACACACAAGGCATGGGAGCATATAATTCGGCAGTACTAAAAGGGATTCCGGCCGAATTCCTTTTCTTCCCCGATGAGAGCCATTGGGTACTGCAAGCTCAAAATGGTATTCTCTGGCAGAGGGTTTTTTATCAATGGTTAGACAAGTGGCTCAAATAATTTTTTTGAATTAGATGCTTATATGATTGGACGCAGCTCTGGAATACTTTTGCACCCTACCTCCTTACCTGGAAAGTATGGGATTGGCTCATTGGGGGATGAAGCCAGGAATTTTATCGATTGGCTTTCCCGGACCGGACAAAAAGTTTGGCAGATCCTTCCGCTTGGCCCAACAGATTTTAGCTTTTCTCCCTACCAATGCTACTCTGCTTTTGCAGGAAATTCAGATCTGATCGATCTTGATGAACTCGTAAAAATTGGATTGTTACCGAAAGTTGATCAGGAACATCAAATAAATTCTCACAACGAAATTGTTGATTTTGCAGCTGTGCGTAAATTTCGTGAGCCTCAGCTTCATCGGGCATTTCTTCGGTTTCGTGAAATCGGGGGATTTGGCTGGGACAATTATCGCCAGTTCTGGATTGAAAATGCCTGGTGGCTCGAATCGTGGTCGCTCTATTACGCTTGTCGCAAAAACCTTAAAGCTAAAGACTGGAGCCATTGGGAAGAAGCTTTAATCGGAAGAACAGTGGATGCAATTCACCGCTATTCCCGCTTACATCAGGAAGACATTGAATATCAATATTTCTTGCAGTTTGCCTTTTTTAGTCAATGGTTTGAATTAAAGCAATATGCCAACGACCTTGGAATTAAAATATTTGGTGACCTTCCACTCTATGTTTCCTACGACAGCGTTGACGTATGGACCAACCAGAAATTGTTTCTGCTCGATAAGAAACATAATCCGTTGCAGGTTGGGGGAGTACCACCCGACTATTTCAGTGCTACCGGACAACTCTGGGGAAACCCCTTATACGATTGGGAACAATTGAAGATCAGGAATTACGATTGGTGGGTCGCCCGGTTGCATTTTAACCTGAAAATGTATGATCTGGTCAGGATCGACCATTTCAGAGGTCTTGAATCTTTCTGGGCAGTACCTTTTGGTGAAAAAACAGCAATAAATGGAGAATGGAAACAGGCTCAGGGTGATGCTGTGCTTGGAATTTTACAAAGCCAAATCGGTCATTTGCCTATTATTGCCGAGGATTTAGGAACAATTACAGAAGAGGTCCACCATTTGCGTAAGAAGTATAATCTGCCCGGTATGAAAGTACTACAGTTCGCCTTTGCCTCCGATGCAGAAAACGAACATCTGCCGCATAATTTCAATCGCGATTTTGTTGCTTATACCGGAACACATGATAATGATACCACGGCCAACTGGCTNAAAACAGTCAAGGGACAAGAGCGTGATCATGTCAGGAAATATTTTGGGACATCAAAAGTTGACAGTTCCAAAATGATCAGGGCAATCATGGGTTCAGTAGCGCAAATGGCGATTCTTCCGCTTCAGGATGTCCTTGGATTGGGCTCATTAGCAAGAATGAACACCCCAGGTACAATAATTGGAAATTGGAAATGGAAATTATCCTCATCGGACCTATTGAAGGAAAAAACATCGTGGTTAAAGGAGGTGACCCAACTATACGGCAGATAGTACCGCTTCAATGAATTTTTCAGGTTGTTCAGCATGTAACCAATGACCCGCATTTGGAATATCGATTAAACGTGCTTCCGGATATATTTCTTTAATCAATGCAAAATCCTGATCGGAGATGTAATCAGAGTTCAGCCCACGAATAAAAGTTACGGGATAATTAAGTATGGGACGCCGATCGGCAAACCATTCACTGTCGGCTCCGGTTGTTATGGCGTTCAATGCGTATTTAAGTATCGGAACATTGATCTTCCATTCAAAATAACCCTCTTTGGTCCGATGGATATTTTTGATCAGGAATTGCCTTAGCGATTGATCATGAAGCTTTTCAGACAAATAATGATCAATTTCCTTTCGGGATTCGACAGCAACCAGGTTAAGATCTTCCATTAAACCGAGAATCAACTCATGTTGTAAAACTGATTTATAGGTCTGGTTATTGGTATTATAACTTTTGGGGGCAATGTCGGCAACAATCAAACCGTTAACCATTTCGGGATATTCTGCGGCAAACATCATTGCAAGTTTACCACCCATACTATGACCCAGCAGTATTGCCTTTTCAATTGAATGACCATTGAAAAACTGGAACAGGTCGTTAACCATATCCTGAAAAGTATGGGTCGTAGTATGGGGAGATTGCCCGTGATTACGAAGATCGGGAATAAAAATCGTAAAACGGCTTTCCATCTTTTTGGCAACAGAAATCCAATTATCCGATGATCCATAAAGTCCATGTAAAATTACAAGGTTCGGACCTTTTCCCGATTTTCTAAAATTAAGCCTGACCGACATGCTTGATTGATCAGAACCTGATTTTCATTCCGATGCCATTATTAACAAGACCAAATTGGTAATCGACCTTATTCATACTTATTGGCTTCTTTAACTCGGAATTGTACAATTTTACAGCATTTCTGGAGTGTATATGATATCCATGCATGAGTGGGATTGATGTTAGAAGCAAACCCGCACCTACTGCACCGATAGCCATGAAATTTTTATCACCTGCAATTACAGTTGCAACAGGAACACCAATCATAATAACGCCGAGAAATCTGAACACTGTTCCCGTATCGTAATTGTGGCATGCAATTTTCATCTCCTTGGCTGCAGCAGGAAATGAATGCATGATTATCATCATCTTATTTGGCGATAATCTGTTACCTTTCTGTTTGAAAGTGTTGCCCATAGCACCGGATACCTGAATTGAATCAGAATGTTTTGGGGCATAATAATGTTTTTGGGCATTTAAATGAGAAATGATGCATAAAAATAACGCAAGGATCAATAATTTTTTCATAATAAACTTGAATTTGTTGTGTTACCAATAGGATTTTGTGTGATTTATTGTTGCAAATGTAATATTAAAAATATGAGTTTTGATATTCTTAAATATCAGTTACCGAAGACATTCCTTATATTTAAGAATCGTCAGTTCAAGCCCGAAGTACAAAGCATCAGAAATTAGTGCATGGCCAATTGAAACTTCACGAAGATTAGGGATTGACTGATTGAAAAACCTTAAATTCTGTAGGTTAAGGTCATGGCCTGCGTTTAGTCCGAGACCCAGATCAGCTACAGTCTTTGCCACTTTGACAAATTCTTCAACCGCTATTTCCGGATTGAAAGGGTAAGCCTTTGCATAGGGTTCAGTATAGAGTTCGACGCGGTCTGCTCCGATTAGAGCCGCACCCTCTGCCATTTCCACATCTGCCCCGATAAATAGTGAAGTCCTGATCCCGGCACGTTTCAGGGTTGTTACAATGTCGGTAAGGAATTCTTTATGCAACACTGTATTCCATCCGGCGTTTGAGGTAATCGCATCATGCGCATCCGGGACCAATGTTACCTGATCGGGTTTAACTTCAAGTACGAGATCGATAAAGGATACGCCAGGGTAACCTTCAATATTGAATTCTGTAGTTACAATTGGCCTTAATTCCCTTACATCAGCATATCTGATGTGTCGTTCATCGGGTCGCGGATGAACAGTAATCCCTTCAGCTCCGAATTCCTCACAATTTATTGCTGCCAACTTAACATTTGGGGTATTTCCTTCACGTGTATTACGCAGTGTCGCAATTTTATTTATATTTACACTTAATCGTGTCATTGTTTTGTAATAATAATTTAGGGTGCAATTTTACAACTTTGATTTGAATTTGATAACAAAATAAAGCAATAATCGTGATAGCTGAAAATTTGATTACAGAATCGATTCCTACTGTGAGTCTTGACGAAATAGGCTCCAAAGTATTGATGCTCATGGAGATATTTCGGGTTTCACATCTTCCGGTTGTCGTCGAAAGTGAATATCTCGGCGTTGTATCTGATAAAGAGATTTATGATGCCGAAAACTTTGATGAAAAGATTGGAAAATACATAAGTCCGATCCTTTTACAACCGCATGTTCATATCAACCAGCATATTTTCGAGGTAGTAGGAGTAGCCCTCGGATGCGGGGTATCCATAATTCCTGTACTCGAAAACGACCATTCCTATAAAGGATCCATCACCAGAACTGATCTTGCAATCAAAATAACAGAACTTTTTTCCTCTAACGAACCAGGTGGTATAATTGTTCTCGAATTGACTGAAATAAATTACTCATTGTCTCAGATTTCTCAGATTATTGAAGGGAATGATGCCCGTATCCTAAGCCTTTATATTCATAAACCATCCCCATCCTCAAAAGAGCTCGACGTAACAATTAAGGTTAATGTTGTGGACCTTTCAGGAATTATTCAGACTTTTGTTCGCTATGATTACCTGATCAAAGAAACATACATGGATCACTCACAAATCAAGAGCCTTTTTGATGATCGGTACGATCAATTTATGAGATATATAAATATATGATATCCAGATATATATGAAAATTGCTATTTTTGGCCGAAATATAAATCCTGTTTTTTACGATAGTTTGAAACGTTTGTTCAAAATTTTGCATCTACACGGAGTAGAGGTTACCGTATATCGGCCTTTTTTGGAATATATGCGGAATGAAATATACTTTGATCCGGAAGCGATCACCGACTTTTCTTTTTATCATGAGTTAAGAGATGTCGATTTCTTCTTTAGTATTGGAGGCGATGGGACGTTTCTTGAGGCCATTTCATTTGTTAGGGATTCCGGAATTCCAATGGTTGGAATCAACAGCGGTAGGCTTGGATTTCTGGCAGATGTCGCACAGGTTGAACTAGAAAGTGCCATGGAAAGTCTTTTCACATCAAAATACCATCTGCAACCCCGTTCTTTGATCAGACTGGAAAACGATTTAGGGTTATTTTCGGATTTTCCTTACGCTTTAAACGAATTTACCGTACATAAGAAGGATACCGCACAAATGATCACGATCCATGTCGAGGTTGGTAAAGATTACCTTAACTCATATTGGTCGGATGGTTTAATTGTCGCTACGCCAACAGGATCGACTGCCTATTCTTTGAGTGTCGGGGGACCGATTATCACACCAACTGCAGCCAATTTTGTCATCGCCCCGATCGCTCCGCACAATTTAGCCATTCGTCCTGTTGTCATACCTGATAGTGAGGAAATTAAACTAATGGTAGAAGGAAGGGGGGAACATTTTATGGCCACGTTGGATTCCCGGTCGTCGGCTTTTAATCCCAATTTGGAGATGAGGTTAAGTAAAGCAGGTTTTGCAATCAATGTCGTGCAATTTGATAATCAATCATTTTACGGTACGCTAAGGAATAAATTGATGTGGGGGATCGACAAACGGAATTGAGGGAATACCCATCAAAATGCTTTTTCCAATTTTTATCCGTTAAATTTTGTTGTAAAAAAAGGAAATTAGGGTTAATCTATTACTTTTGTAGCCTTTAGTAAAAACAGGATAAATACACGATTGTTGATTTGTGTTTAAAATTTAGAAAATTGCCACAAGTGAGAAGGTTGTCTTTCATCATATTGTTACTCTTATCAGGTTACTGTGCTTTTGCACAGCACACCGCCGATATTGGGGTTCAGGTTGCAGCCGCAACTTATTGGGGCGATATCGAAAATGTGAACTACTCAAAATCGATCACCCCGGTTGTTGGGGTCCTGGGCCGTTGGAATTTTAACAAGCGTTTGGCGATCAGGGGTCAGTTATTGACAGGAAACCTCAAGGCTGAAGGATTGTTCAGAAATGCAAATATCGCACAATCGGGAGTTCGTGTCAGTCCTGAAGAGTATCCCTTGGATGCTACTCATTTTTACAATTTTAACCGTTCTTTTCAAAGTGTGGAGGCATTGCTGGAATTTAATTTTCGCAATTACAAATTGGGGAGTACAAANAAAGAGATNTTTACACCATTTGTGTCGCTTGGNATCGGAGCATTTTATTCGAGGGCTTCAAGAGTAGGGTCTTTCATTCTGGAACCATTTGAAACCACTCCTGGTAGCGGTGTATATGCACCATATCTCGATTCCAAATTGGATAAGACAAACAACTCGGATGCGATGACAATGATCATACCTGTTGGCGCCGGGATAAAATTTAATATCACCAAAAGATTGGGTGGAATCATTGAGTTAATTGTGCGTAAGACCTTTACAGATAATATTGACAATCTGGATGATCCAAAAAGATTTCAATTCGACGCTGCAACAGTAAGTCCGCTTTTTGTTTATCCGGATAAGGTGTCAAATATCCAATTGAACAACAATGACTATTACGCCACTCTTGCTTTTTCAATATGTTATCAACTTTGGAGCAGTAAGGGGAATTGTGCAATATATGATAAGATCAAAAAATAAGAAATGGTCATTGATGAACTGAAGAAAAATATAATCCCCCGGCACGTAGCAGTGATAATGGATGGGAACGGACGTTGGGCCGAACTGCATGGGAATGACAGGATTTTCGGTCACCGACAGGGAGTTGATGCCGTACGTTCAGTCGTAGAGGGTGCAGGTGAGATTGGAATCGAATACCTTACACTGTATGCTTTTTCTACTGAAAACTGGGACAGGCCCAAAGAAGAAGTTGATGCATTGATGTCATTATTGGTACATGCAATTGTACAGGAGACCGATAATCTCAATGAAAAAAACGTCAGGATGTTGGCGATCGGAAATCTTTCCTCATTGCCAATTGATGTTCAGAGCCAGCTTTCAGATGCTATCAAAAGTACTTCCGAAAATACAGGACTGAATCTCGTACTTGCTTTAAGCTATTCGGGCAGATGGGAAATCGTCGAAGCTGTCCGGAGAATCGTCCGTGAATTACAAAATTCCGAAATAACAGAAAATCAAATAACAGAATGTCTATTTACAAGTCACCTTTCCACTGCGGGTATCCCCGATCCCGAATTATTGATCAGAACAAGTGGGGAATTCCGGGTTAGTAATTTCCTTCTTTGGCAAATAGCATACAGTGAATTTTATTTTACCCCTATTTTATGGCCAGATTTTCGAAAAGAGAATCTGTTTGATGCTGTAGCCGATTTCCAGTGTAGAGAGAGAAGATTTGGTAAAACAAGTGAACAAATCAGAAGCTAAAAATGTACAAAAAACTGATAATTTTTTTCCTGGCTTTAGTTGGTAGTTTAAACCTTTATTCCCAGGTAGTAGCCGATAGTACGAATTTTTCGATCTATTACGATAGTGCGAAACCATATACCATTGCTGGTGTAGAGGTGAGTGGCATCCGGTTTCTGGATACCGAAGTACTTAAAAATCTGTCGGGATTGAATATTGGCGACGACATTACAATTCCTGGTGACCAGATCACCTCTGCCCTGAAGAAATACTGGCGGCAAGGACTTTTTTCCGACGTCAAAATCTCTGCCACAAAAATTGTCGGCAAAAAGATCTGGCTCAACATTTACTTACAGGAGCGGCCCCGACTTTCTCAAAAAAAATATAAGGGGGTTTCAAAGAGCGAAAAGGAAGACATTGAAAAGAAGGTCATGTTGCTGATTGGTGGTCAGGTAACCGACAACCTGATCAACACGGCTGAAAGGCAAATCATGGCGCTCTTCCAGGCCAAAGGGTTTTACAATACAACTGTGAATATTGTCCAAAGGGACGATACTGCAAAGGAAAACCAGGTAATTCTTGATATCAATGTCAACAAG
>TBL_comb47_HYPODRAFT_10006193_pt1 | contig 12997 bp, 7 predicted proteins | sample TroBogypolimnion_40_FD_10682 | JGI IMG/M metagenome (IMG submission 10682)
AGTTGCCCCATTTAATAATCCTGCTGCAATAAGTGTAATATTACTATTTTGTAATGTACGAGTATTTGCATAGAATGCATATTGTTTATATGTACAAACATCTAATGCCCATGGTGGACGATATTGACTTTGTAAAATACCATTTTGATCATTATTAGTATATAATGCTGCACCAAGTAATGTATTTGGTGTAACATCAGTAATAGTAATAGTTGAACTACCAGTACAAATATCTTCATATGTTTGTGACATACTATCATCTGGTGGAGTATTCAAATCAGGACTTGCATTGCTACGATATACTTGGAAGAACCATTGAGTTGGATTTGCTTGTATTTCTTTTGGTATTTGGAATGTTAGACTAACATTAGTATAGGTAGTTGCAGTTGTATTTTGTACAATAATACGGCTACTTGGTGGACCAAGGACAAGTTGTTGATTATAATCCTTAAATCCAAATACAACACGATATGCTATTTGTGTTTGTGGTACAAGAAAACCGACCGTACCTGTTGTTACAGCAGTACCATTCAATCCAGCAGGTGCTCCCGCAAGGCGTGGCTGACCAGCAACATGATCAAGTCTATATGTACCTTGTTCTGTGATAAAGTAAAAGTTCTTATTAGTTTCAATACCACGTACTCTGCTTTCAGCATTAGTGGGATCAGGTACTGGATATACACCTGTATATGAAGTAAACACACCATTGTTAAGTGCATCAACTTGCATCTTTGTATCAGATGTATTAATAAGTTTTGTATTGTTATACTGAAAGAAACTTAATGAACCATCATTACTTAATGTACTAAATGAGTTATCAAAGCCGCGACGAGTTGCAACTACGCTTGGGCGATCGATAACAACATTATCGGCAATCGTTAAACTGCCATCATTTGTTTTTGGATCAAATGTACTTGGGTTAAGAACAAGTCCATTGATTGATAAAATAATAACTGGTTGAGTTACTACATTTGGTGGTTGTGCCATTTTATTCCTTTATATTACTAACTCTACCATCTTCCCCAATTACTACCACGACTTGCTTTGAATGCCGAGTTAGTAGGAATCAGTTTGATGGGTTTTCCAATAACTCTTGGAAATACTAATAATAGTGCCATCTTTAACATTTCTTTAAATTCATCATTAGCAGAAGAAGCACCGGGTGCATCACCAGCAGCATGTATACACATCTGTGCTGCTTTCTGTATTAATGCAGGTAATATTTCTTTTGGTATATTTTGTGCAAATACACTTGAACCTTGTGGGCAAATCCAATCACCTACCTGAATATTAGCACCAAGTCCAGTAGGTAATGTTATAATATTACCAACGCAGTTAACCAATGACATATTATTAAGTGGTGCATAACTTGTATACACTACAGTAGATTTAGTTGGGTCTTGTACAAACTCATTTGGAGCATAACCACTAATAGCATTTACGTGAGTTACTAAGTTTGTAGAAACTTGAGTACTTCCATACCATGGTATAACTTTGTCAAGTGTTAAAACATCACCAGAGATATTAATAACTTGACCAGCATTCACTGTTAAGCATAAGTCTGCTGGAGCACGTTGATATGTAATGCGAACAATCTTACCTGATGCAAGTCCATATGGATAAATCTGGATAGTATTACCCTGCATAAAAAATCCACCAAGGAATTGATTTGCATTACTTGTTGTAACTGCTGGTGCCCAAGGTGAACCAAATGATTGGCTTGCTGCTTGTGTAGGTGTAAGTCTTGGTAAGTTATAGAAACTACCATCAGTGCCAACAATATAAACATCACGTAGACGCATACCAACACTTTCACCCGGAATAGTGATTGCATTTGGTACATTGACTGGTGGGCTGCTTGTTGAATAGTTTGGCATTTGTGGTACTTGTGTATCTTGTGTGACAATGAAGTATTCTTCCATTACACTTTCGATAGCAGGTACAATAAAGCCTTTTAGCGATTGATCCAAATAGTTTAATAATACAGAGTCGGAATACGCTGCACCACTATCTGGAATTGTTTCCCGTTGTTTTACAAGGGCGATTAAGCCCGCTGTGGTCGTATCCATATTTAACTCCTATTAACGGCTTGCAAGAAAATCTTTAAGAGACATCTTTGGCTTTTTGCCATCTTCTTCGTCTTCTTCATCCATTGGTTCATCATGCTCAGCACGAAAATCATCATCAAGAGATGCAATTGAATCTTCTGGAGTCTTTTGCCAATCTTTAACTTTACCACCAATTGGTTCGATTTTAGGTTCACCAATCATATCGACTTTGATTGCATTTGGTTTAAATTTACCACCATCTTCACCAAGCATGAAGTCGTGTAGCATTGAAAGCACATGTTGCTTCATTTGAATTTCTTTATCTTTTTCCATTTTCTTATCTCCGTTGTGTTATTTATGCTGTTTAGATTGTCGAATTATATATTGCAAGCGATGTTGTTGGTGGGACTATTCCAGTATTTGTCCAAGATATACCATCTGTCGATAGACAAATATCAGTACCAAAATTTACAAATTTTGTACCATCGAATGTTAATTGATTAAATGGTGTTGAAAGATTTTGTCCTGGATACGGAATAAATGGTAATGCACCACTTGCAGAATATATTCTTGCTGTCCACGTAATAGCATCTGTACTTGTCCAATATGTTGCAATAAAATATTCTCCGTATTCATCACCTAAATCATTATATTCGATATATGCGATATAGATACCATTGCCATAGATAATTCTTGTAGGAACAATATGTACATATTCTGCCACAACAGTTGAATATATTTCATACCATTGTGTTGTATGCTGTGTCCATGTAATTGTGTCGGTACTTGTGTAGAATGCAACATTTAGTACACCTACGGTCGGATTCTGATAACATAATGCAATAAAAATATTATTAGCACATAACAACGATTGATAATTATCACTAGGCAATGATGTAGTAGTCCAAGTATTTAAATCTGTTGTTGAATAACATACAGGATTTGTACTTGAACCCGGATATGATAATAGTGCATAAATTGAATTACTTATTGCAGTAAAATATGGAAATTTTTCAATATAATTATATGGTCCCGGTGTTGGGTAATCTTGAAAATCTAATGGTCTTCTAGGAAAAATAGTAAATGGTAGTGTCGAAGTTGACCAACTAATACCATTTGTACTTGTAGTAAGTTGATTTCCTGAACAATATATAAATTTAGTTAAGCCATAACGTAAATTATTAATAGTATCTGTTGTTGATGATAACATCCAGGTAATTCCGTTGGTAGAATATCCTAAATAGGCCCTAGTGGTACCTGCATATAAAACAAATGTAGTAGAATTTGATGCACATTGAAATATAGTTGGTCCATAATAACTTGTTGCACCGTTATTCCAAAAATAAATTATTCGTGTTGACCAAGATGTTGGTATATCAGATCCTTGTGTAATATTATATGTCTGTGTTAAATGTTGATTATTAGATCCGTCAAACATTAACCAAGTAGGTGAACCGGTGGGAATTGGCGAGATAGTACCTGCCGCCAATTCATGATTTTCTGGGTGATTAAACATAATATTGTATCGCTGTTCCTATCCAAGTTGTTCCATTATCGAGTGTAGTTAATACATATATGTCTGATACACCTGTTCCTATACTCATAGTAGGTGTGCCACCGCCTTTCCATTGAATACTACTAAACCAAGTAACTGTACTTGATAAATTCTGTTTAATAAAATAAGTAATAGTTGAAGCAATACCTGCTGTAACAGGAACATTTATAGGTGCTGAAATTGTTAGATTACCGATCAGATTATATTTAACTGTACTATAGATAGATACATCGGCTGGATTTGCAGTCGTAACTAAGTAATTTGCTGAACCACTTGTTGCTGCTGTTACTCTACCTTTAGCATCAACTGTCATATTTGTAACCGAATAAGATCCTGCGATAACACCAGATGTAGATAATATTGTTGCATTACCCGTACTTGTAACATCACCAGTTAAATTGGCATTTGTTGTAACAGTGGCAGCATTTCCTGTTGTATTTTGATTAAGTGTAGGGAAGTTTGATGGTACTGCTGTTACAATACCGTAACCATTGCCATATAAAATGCCAGGTACTGAAGTTCCTACACTAATCGATGGTGTAGTTGTTGGATTAGTTACATTTCCTGTGAATCCATTTGCATTCATAAATGATACATTTGTTACAGTACCACTTCCACCACCACCACTTCCATTACTTGCACTTGTAATACGACCTGTTGCATCAACTGTAATATTTGTATTAGTATATGAACCAGCAGTAACTGCTGTATTAGCAAGTGTTGTAACTGAACCACTTGAAGTAATATCACCACTCAAGTTTGCAGCAGCAGTAACTAGTCCTTTAGCATTTACAGTCGATGCAGCAAATGTACCAATATTACTATTAACTGTATTAAGTGTTAGTCCTACACCAGCACCACTACTTGTACCAGTTACATCACCTGTAACTACAAGATTTGCAGCAGCAGTAACTAATCCTTTAGCATTTACAGTCGATGCAGCAAATGTACCAATGTTACTATTAACTGTATTAAGAGTTAATACTGAACCACTTGAAGTAATATCACCACTCAAGTTTGCAGCAGCAGTAACTAATCCTTTAGCATTTACAGTCGATGCAGCAAATGTACCAATGTTACTATTAACTGTATTAAGAGTTAATGTTCTACCACTTGATGTAGCATCACCATTGAGTGTTGTACCAGCAGTTGCACGACCTTTACTATCATATGTTGCTACAGCATATTGACCAGCAGCAATAGTTGTATTAGCAAGTGTTAAAGTAATAGTAGTATTACCAGTTCCAGTTGCATCACCACTTATTGTAATATTTTGATTGGCAGTCAAATAAGCAACATTACTACCACTTGTAGCAAGACCCTTTGTATTGACTGTTATATTATTATATGTTCCAGCAGTAACACCACTTACTGCTAATGTTGCAGCAAATGTTCCAGTACCAGATCCAGTTACATCACCTGTAAGTGTAATGGTTTGTGGTGTGCCATTTGAAGAAGCAGTAATACGTCCTTTTGCATCAACTGTAATAGATGCAAGTGTATAACTACCAGGTGTGACTGTTGTATTAGCAAGTGTAGTTGCAAATGCACTTGTACCAGTACCAGTTACATCACCAGTTAAAGTAATAGTTTGGTCACCAGTATTGACACCACTTGTTGTTCCACTAATATTAGCACCAGTAACATTACCACCTGCTACAACACTAAGTGGTGTAATATTACCAAGACTTAGAACTGGTGTAGTAGTTGGATTAGCAACACCAATGCCACTTGTACCTGTTACTGAACTTACACCAGTTCCGCCAGATGCTGCTTGCCAAGAAACAGTTGTTCCATTATTATATAGATACTGACCAGCAGTTAATGTTGGTAACAAAGCAATCAATGAAGTGGCTGCAGTAGTTTGTCCAGTACCGCCTTTAGTAAGTGGAACTACACTAGAATATGTAGTTGCAAAACTACTACCACCACTACCTGTAATTGCACCAGTTAAAGTAATATATTGATCACCTGTATTAGTACCACTTAGGTTAGACCCTGTTATTGTACCAACTGAAGCAACTGATGTAGGAGTAATAGCACCAAGACTAAGCGAAAGATTAGGATATGTTGTATTATTAGTTACAACACCGATTAGACCATTACCATTTGTAAAGTTAAATGAGTTTACGGTACCACCACCTCCACCACCTCCGCCACTACCAATAGGTGCACCAGCAAAGTAAAGTTGATCACCAATAATGTTTAATATAAGATCACCTGTATTAGCACTATTACGCCATGCAATACTTTCTGTATTATTAAGTCTAACTAAACCGGATGATGCAGGTATACCTAAACCAGATTTGAAGTATGGGCTTAATACACCAAAGTTTGGTCCAAAGTTTACATCTGCATTGGTAAGTGGGAAGTTACCACCTGTGGCTTGTAATACACCACCAGCACCAATCGCAATAAGATAACTTGAAACACTATTACCCCAGGCAACATCACCTGTTGCGGGAATAACATATGTGACTCCATTTAGGACTACATTTGTACTCATTATTTTTTTCCTTGTATTGCTATTGCTGTTGGATATTGCACAGAAAATGTATATACTGACCAAGCAGCACCAATTAACATTGCAATAATTGTGACTAGTTTTATAATAGTCTTACTGATTGCATCCCAACGAACAATAGTTTTATCACTTTCACGTGCGATACCAGCAATAACCTTTAATGTATCATTGGTTTGTGCTACAGTAGTTGATAACTCAGTAACTGCAATGGTAACCATTGTTAAGTTTTCTTGTATCTTTGAATCACGAACTGCATTTGCTTCCATATGCTTGTCTAATCTATCAATAAGTTTATGACTTAGTTCTTGATTTTCTTCTAATCTTGTAGCGTGATTATCGACATGAACTTCTAATATACTAACACGTTCATCAAGACGACGTTCATATGACACTGATTTTGTTTCTAATCGTCTATCCATTGATGTTTCTTGTGACATAGTATATTTATATTGATACTAACAGTCAATAGCGTTGATAAAGTTGCCATCAAGTTTCAATGCATCATACATTTGGGCCATTGTGGCGCCATCTGGAAGTGCAAGACTGATACTTATTGAGCCAATGGGTGCATCATTGACTTTAGTAAAATCATACCAAATATCAATATTACATTGAATAGATGATTTATTACCACTATATGAAGTGATGTGAGCATATGCCGAATAAGCAGTAAAGCCCATTGCTGATTGATATTGTATTTGTAATGCCATATTAAACTGCCATCCTTGTCATTCTCATTGTTGTTGCCCAGTTGATTGTTGTAGCCGCTGCTCCGGTAAAGGAGATATTTGGTCTACCGTTCGTCGTATCCGCTGTTACAGTTACAGTCCACGCACTTGCACCCGCACTTTGACCAATTAATGTAAGTGTCGGAGTGCCAAGTATTGTTGTTGATGCTGCATTTGCACCTCGTTGAATGCAAAATCTAAGTATCCAGGAAGATGCATTACCGCCGCCTGCTGCAACTTGTGCAACAATATCGCAATCAAACATTTGGATAGAACCGTTTGTTAATGCTATTTTACCAGGAGGTGTATTTGTATTTGATCCAGCTGTTAATCCAACTTCTGTCGGTGTTGCATTTGTTGTCTGTGTATATCCAAAGATAATAGAAGTTGACATATCATCAAGACCGGATTGTGATCCAGAAAGAAATCGAGTTTCTCCCCCCATTGATGGCCTTGCTCTCCAACCAATACCTGTTGATGTAACTATACTGCCGCCAGACTGATAACCAATACTAATTGATCTATTTCCAGCAGCACCGGCAGTGTATCCAATAGCAATACCATCACCGCCTGCGGCTGTTGCACTATCACCAATAGCAATAGTGCCAGAAGTGGAACCTGCTGCTGTTGGGTTTCCTGTTGGTTCTGCTCCATATGTAATATATCCAGCAACACCTTCACGAACGAATGTTATTGAAGTTGTTCCTATTGTGATTGCAGCAGTATTCGAACATCTCCACGAAGTAGATTTATTTAATGATCCACTAATAATCGCAACAATAGCACCACCGGTTAAAGTAGTTGCACCTGTTGTAAAGTCAGTAACTCGAGTCCAAGCACCTGAACCTGTTGTATAGATACCATTCTGTGTTGCAGTAGTTTGATTCTTAAGTAATATTCTACTTGCACTTGTAAGAACACCATCAATGGTTTGTTCACCACTTAATGTTGTAATATTTGCAGTAGTAGATGCAATAAGCACTGGTTGAAGTGCATAACTTGCACCACCTGCAGATACCCAAGTTGGTGTAGCACCAGTACCTGCACTTGTTAATACCTGACCTGTTGTACCTACACTACCATTAAGTTGGATAGGACTTGTTGTACCCGTTATTATAAGGCCTGTAGAAGAGACTGATCCAGTAAATGTAGCAACATTAGCACTATTAATTGCTAATTGAATATTACCAGCACCATCACATAATAATATATTATTACTTGATGTAGCAATACTTGAACCAGAATTACCACCAATGATAACATTTTGTGCACCTGATGTCATTGCTGATCCAGCACTATTACCGATAAAGGCATTAAAAGATCCGGTGTTTGATGGATTATTACCGGCATTATAGCCAATTGCAGTATTATATGCACTTGCTAAATATGCACCTGAATTATATCCAATCATCACATTACCAGTGCCTGTAGCAAAACCGCCGGCGGAGGATCCAATACCAACACTTCCAGTAGATGTAGTTATACTTCCTAAAGCATCAAACCCGACTGCGACATTATTGCCACCAGATGTAATACTTTGTCCTGCTGACGTACCAATCAACATATTATTATTACCGGTAGTTATTGCATTACCGCTACCACCACCAACTGCGACATTATTGCCACCAGTTGTAATACTTGCACCTGATATTCCAATTCCAATATTACTATTAACAAATCCCTTAGATATTGCTGATGTAATACGACCATTAGCATCAACTGTAATATTTGCAAGAGAATAATTACCTGCTGTTACTGTTGTATTTGCTAATGCAAGTGCATAAGTGCCCGATGATGTAATGGGTGATGTACCTGTTAACAATAAATCTGCTGATACTGTTAATCCAACTGAAGTAACTGTTCCAGTATTAGTTGTGTAACCTGCTGGGTTAGTTGCATTATATGGAGTAAATGTAAGTGCAGTTGTAACATCACTACTTGTTAATGTCACTGCACCTGTACGTGTGTTGAATGAACTTACACCACCACCTCCGCCAGTTCCGTTACTTGCACTTGTAATACGACCATATGCATCAATAGTAAGATTAGATAAAGTGTAACTTCCTGCTGTTACTGCTGTAGTTGGCAAATTAACATTAAGAGTACCGGTCGAAGTGATTGGTCCACCACTCACTGTTAATGTTGTTGAAGCAACACCAACTGAAGTAACTGTTCCAGTATTAGTTGTGTAACCTGCTGGGTTAGTTGCATTATATGGAGTAAATGTAAGTGCAGTTGTAACATCACTACTTGTTAATGTCACTGCACCTGTACGTGTATTGAATGAACTTACACCACCTGCAGATCCATTGCTTGCACTTGTAATACGGCCTTTTGCATCAACTGTAATATTTGTATTAGTATATGAACCAGCAGTAACTGCTGTAGATGCTAATGTTGTTGCAAAACTTCCAGTACCAGATCCAGTTACATCACCAGTTAACGTAATAGTTTGATCACCTGTATTAGTACCAGAAAGATTTGAACCTGAAATTGTTCCACTAGATACTATGCTTGTTGGTGTAATAGCGCCTAATGTAAGGGTTATTGCTGGTGTAGTTGTTGCAGTTGCAACAGTACCACTAATACCATTTGCAGTTACAACTGATGCACTTGTAACTGATCCAGATCCAGAAGAAGTCCAACTAATAGCAGAACCAGAACCATTACTTGTTAATACCTGCCCTGCTGTACCGACAGCACCATTTATAGATAATTCACCAGGCGATGTGAGTTTTAATACTAATCCATGTGTTGTAAACCATATTTGTCCAGATAAGGTAGCAGCGGCATTATTGCCACCTGCTATATGAACATCACCACCTACACCTGTTGATGAACCACTATTACTACCGCCACTTAAATATATAGTACCACCGGTGAAAGGATTAGATGAACCACTATTACTACCGCCATTTAAATATAAGTTGCCCGGAAATGTAGCAATACCACTTGTACTACCAGCATTTAAATATAGATGACCACCATAACCATTTGTACTTGGATTTGCACCTGAATTAATATGAATACTACTTCCATTAACTGATGTAGAAGATCCAGTTAATACAGAAGATCCAGTTAGATAGAAATCTGGTGCTGTTGTATTTATTGCAGGTGCTATTCCTATGATACCAGTTGAACCTAATGTATACGCAGAATTTACAGCAACACTTGTTGGTGTAATAGCGCCTAATGTAAGGGTTATTGCTGGTGTAGTTGTTGCAGTTGCAACAGTACCACTAATACCATTTGCAGTTACAACTGATGCACTTGTAACTGTTCCAGATCCAGAACCCGGTGTATAACCAAGTGCAGTTGTAACATCACTACTTGTTAATGTCACAGCACCTGTGCGTGTGTTGAATGAACTTACGCCGCCACCACCAGATCCATTACTTGCCGAAGTTAATCTACCATTTGCATCAACTGTAATATTTGCATTTGTATAGGAACCAGCGGTTACGGCTGTAGCCGGTAACTCAATATTCAAGGTTCCACTTGAAGTGATTGGGCCACCACTTGCAGTTAATGTACTAGAAGTAAACGCTACCGAAGTAACTGTTCCAGTATTAGTTGTGTAACCTGCTGGGTTAGTTGCATTATATGGAGTAAATGTAAGTGCAGTTGTAACCTGTGATGAAGTCAATGTACCGGCATATGTACCAGAGATATTTGCTGCAGTTCCACTAGACGTAATATAACCTGCTGGGTTAGTTGCATTATATGGAGTAAATCCAAGAGCAGTTGTAACATTAGCACTTGTTAGTGACAGTGTTCCACCGAGTGTCAAACTACCAGATGTGGTAACTGTACCAGATAGCGTCAATCCACTTACTGTACCAGTACCACTAACAGAAGTAACGCTACCACTACTTGCTGAACTCCACAATGTATTTGTGCCATTAGTTGATAATGTTTTACCGGAGTTACCAGTTTGAGATGGTAATAATGAATTAAGTGTTTGATCACCTGTATTAGTGCCGCTTAGGTTAGAACCAGTTACTGTTCCTGTAACTGCAAGATTATGTGATATTGATACATTATGACTTGTATCAATCCAAATATCGTTTCCAACTCCTCCGGTACCAAATCCTAATGGAAATATAGCACCTGTACCGGTAACTTCTGTGCTAACAAATGCATTGGAAGAATTAACACCAATATCAATACGAGAATTATTTAATGGATCAGATGTATTATATACCTTAACACCATTAGCCTGGCCAGAAGTTAATGTACCTGTTGGTTTCAATCTTAACGTAACTGTTCCATTAACTATATTTGAATTAATCATTAATGAAGATGGCACGACAATATTATTATCAATGCTATATACTATACCACTAGTTGTTACTTGTCCAGTGCTAACTGAACTTGGTGTAATATTACCAAGACCAATCACAGGAGTAGTTGTACCGGTTGCTACGGTTACGCCATTTGTTCCTGTAACAGAACTTACTGTACCTGTACCTGGTGTATATCCAAGTGCAGTTGTAACATCAGCAGAAGTAAGTGTAATAGCACCTATGCGAGTATTAAAACTTAATACACCACCAACAAGATTACTATTAATAGTGAGTCTACCACTATTATCCATTGCCAAATTACCAATAAGACCAGTAGTGTTATTAAATAAACCTGCGATTGGGGTAACTGCTGTTGCAAATGATTGCTGAAGTTGTAGTGTTTGTGCTGCATATCCAGTATCGCCAGTTGCTGGCCATAAACTGGTAATACCGAGTACGGTGATTGGCGTTCCTGACATATGTATATTCTCCGATGTGCTGACTTATTTATCACTCGTAAAAAAGCCCAACCTTTTGGGCCGGGCCTTTATAGTTAACTTAATGTGTAAGTTAAGCGATAGCAGTAAACTTGATACAAACCGCAGGGCGTGTAACTAGCAATGATTGCTGAGAGAAAATACGGAATGTAAATCCGGCAGTGGTTGGGTTCTGGATGAAGATCTGACCATTGTCTGTTCCTGGGATGTTAAACGAAACATCGCTGGAACCGATACGAACAGCACGCTTTGTTGGGAACAAGAACGCTTCGCCTTCCTTAACATACTTGTGAGCCAATACAGAAAGTTTACCATTCTGTGAGTGGAATTCAAGTGCTTCAAAACCGTTAACAACTTTCTTAGCGGAGTAGGACGAATCCAACATACGGTAAGCAACTTGTTCAGTTGCAAGTTCTTGCCAAACGGATGGGTTAACATAGATTTCAACATCTTCTGATAAACCACGTGCAGCAGCAACAGCAACACCTGCTTGGATCTTAGCCAATGTCAATGCACCACCGACTGAATATGTGTTTGCTTTCCATAGGGAGTAAACAGATGCGTCAATACCGAACAATGTACCTGTGTTAGTCATGATTTTATCAAGACCAATCGCTTCGTCAGCACCATTAGTACCAGCAGTGTAGAAACGTAAATACGAACCAGTTGTAACACCAGCGTCGATTGCTGTAATATCTGCAGAAGCAGCAGTAACAGTGATTGTCTTACCAACTACGTCAATAGAAGAAACAGTAACTGGACCGTTTGTGTTCAATGCTGTACCAGCAGCAACATAAATGTCAACGCCCGCACCTTCAAGTGGTGTCCAAAGACCAGCGGACCATTGACCAGTTGCGAATGCAAGTGTGCAAGATGTTGCTGAAACATTAGTTGCCGAAACAATACCACCAAGACCAGTTGCGGACTGACCGTATAGCAATGCGATTTCTAAACGACGACCAAACGATTCCATTGCATCGCCCATGACCAAGTCAACAGCGTTACGGAATGAGTTAACATTATCCGAACGAGCAACTGCTTCATACGAGATACCGGATTGTTCAAGGATAATAAAACCATCAACAATAGCGTTCTGTGTCTTCATAGAACTTGCTGGGTTTAATGTGAATGTACCATTGTTAGGACGGCTGTATGTGAAGCCTTGTTCCGAACGAACGATAACTGGCTGATTGTATTGATTACCAAGCAAGTAATCACGGCCTTGGAATTTAATTGCGCGTGTAAGTAAAGACTCATCAGGGATCAAGTTTTGAATTTGATCGGCGTAAGCCATTTTAAAAAGACCATTTAGGTCTGTAGTAGAAGTTGTTGCCATTATAGGCTCCTTTAATAAAATAA
>TBL_comb47_HYPODRAFT_10006194_pt1 | contig 12996 bp, 10 predicted proteins | sample TroBogypolimnion_40_FD_10682 | JGI IMG/M metagenome (IMG submission 10682)
CGGCCAGCACTTCCAGACGCGGGGAATCGACCGGCGTATCCAGCGCGGCGGCAACATTCTCATGCTGACTGCCTGACGCATCCGGCAGACTGGAGTCAAATACTCCAATCAGATTGCTCTCCGGAATCACGGTTTCCAGATGAGTGCGGCCATAAGGTATTTTAATTGTGCTCAAAAACTGCTCCGTTTGGTATACTGGTACTACCAGTTAGTATAAATATAAAATCATTTCCGCAAATTGTCAAGGATGAAATCGAAATGATGTTTGACTGCAACAGCGGCGGCTTCAACCCGCTTGTTGACTACCGCGTCACAAAGTTCCTGATGCAGCCTCATCAATGTCTGGTTATTGCTGAGAGAGGTCATAATATACTTTCTGCCTTCCCTTATCGCCTGCTCAAAAAGTCGTGAAATAGCGTGCAGAAAACCGGACAGCAGCGCGTTGCCGGAAAGTTCCGCGATCATCAGATGAAATTGTTTATCAAGCTCAATGCAGCGGGCTTCATTGTCAGTCTGTTTAAGCTCAACTATCAGAGCGGATAATTTTACCGCCTCTTCGCCGGTTATCCGCTGCGCGGCCAGAGATGCGGCTTCGATTTCGAGCGACCGGCGCAATTCGAGCAGATCGGTAAACTTGCCGCTGTTAAGTTTGAACATAATGGAAAGCGGTTCAAAAAGACAGTCACTGCTTCCGGCGGCGACAAAGTTTCCCCCGCCCTGCCGCGATTCAATAATGCCGAGGATTTCGAGCGTCCGGATCGCCTCGCGAACCGAGTTCCGGCTGACAGCAAACTGTTCAGCCATCGTCCGTTCAGACGGCAAACGGTCGCCGCGGCTGAGCCGTCCGTCCAGGATCATTTCCTGAATCTGCTCCACCACATGCTGGTAGATGCGCTTATTTTGTACCGGTATGAACATGCGATATCCCTTATTTGTTATGCCAGCAATCGCCCGCGCCTGCGGAATGCAGCCATTTTTCCAGGGCGGCAGCATCAGGCGAGCCTTCTTCAGGCGCCCATGCGGCGGAATCATTGCCGGCCGGGCTTAGATACGGACCGGATTTCGTTTCCATGAAAACAGTGCCGTGCTCCAGTGCGATAAAACCGTGCCAGGTGTCGGCCGACATTTCCACCGCGCAGGTTTCGCCGCCGGCCTTGAGGGTGATACACTTTTCAATCCGCCCTGCTTCATCATAAATCAATATCGCCACCGAACCGCGCAATACGACAAACAATTCCCACTTGTTGCCGGCCAGATGCCGGTGCGGTCTGATATAAGTGCCGGGTTCAGCGGCAATACATAGACGGTGAATGCTTTCCTCCAGCGACGCATGAAAATTATGATGCGCTCTTTTGCGCGGCGATTCGACAGCTTTAGCAGTCAATGAATCCATTAATTCGGTGTCAACGATTTTAAGCATCTTAATTTATTCTTTCATGAGTTTTAGTTTGAATTCTTATATTAAAATAGCGTCAATCGTTAGAAAATGAATAATAAAAGCGTTTTTTTTTACCGGAAATCACAAAAGTGTTGAAATTAATCGTTTTAAACTATATAATATTAATATATGAACAGGGGATGATTTTAGATTTTAAAGAGAGCAATAAACATCTGAAATAGTATAGCTTGAAAATCAAGCGGTCATACACAGTTTGCGTGAAGGGGAGGAAATTAAAATGTCTACGCTTTTTGAACAGAATACACTGGCCGGAATGACACTTCGCAACCGTTTTATCAGATCAGCCACATTTGAAGGAATGGGCTCCGACAGCGGTCTGGTAAAACCGGCGCTGACCGGAAAAATGCGCGAACTGGCTGACGGCGGAGTTGGACTTATCATCACCGGACATACCTATTTTTCAATCGAAGGCAAGGCTTCCCCCGGAAAAATCGCAGTTGACCGCGATGAGTGTATTCCGGGGCTCGCCCACATGGCTGCGGCCGTTCATATGAACGGCGGAAAAATCATACTTCAACTGGGTCACGCCGGAGCCATGGCCAGTGCCGCGTGTACCGGACAGGAGCCCGCAGGCCCATCGGCAATCCCGGGGAAAGACGGCAAACCGCTCTGCCGGGAAATGAACCACGACGATATTGAAACCCTTACTGAAAATATTGCAGCCGGAGCCAGAAGAGCCAAGAAGGCCGGTTTTGACGGCGTCCAGATCCACGCCGCGCACGGCTATCTGTTCTCCCAGTTTCTGTCGCCTTTCTTTAACAAACGGCAGGATGAATTCGGCGGTTCAGTCGAAAACCGGACGAAAATCGTCATCATGGCGCTGAAAAAAATCAAAGCCGTCACCGGCGGCGGTTATCCGGTGCTGATCAAGATCAATTCCGATGACTTCATTGACGGCGGAATCAACCCGGATGAAATGCTTGAGATCGCGCAATTGCTGGAGAAGAATGGCATTGACGCGATTGAGATCAGCGGCGGCACCCACTTCAGCAAGGAAGGCTACGACCCTGTCCGTAAAGGCAACCGGGCAATCCCGGATCACGGCGCTTATTATTTCAAAGCCGCCGGCAAACTGAAACAATCAGTAAAAGTTCCGGTCATCCTGGTCGGCGGAATAAGAGCCTTTGACACCGCGCAAAATATCATCGCCTCCAAAGCGGCCGATTACATTGCCATGAGCCGGCCGTTAATCCGTGAACCGCAGTTAATCAGAAGATGGGAATCCGGCAGCACCGCCCGTGCCAGCTGCGAATCCTGCAACAGCTGCTTCAGGCCGGTGCTGACCGGCAAAGGCCTCTACTGTCCGGTCGGAGAAAGACTGAAGAAGCAAGCCATGCAGTCAATCGAACAAGAAAGAGAAGCGGTTCTTCAAGCATAGACAACTTTTTCTATCTTCCAGTACTGCGCTATTTTAGCAGCCCTGATGGTCTAGCGTTTTGGCGCGGTATTCCGACGGAGACATACGCTCGTATTTCCGGAATGTTTTGCTGAAAGCGTGAATATCTCCAAGTCCGGCGGCATCGGCAATCTCAGTCAGGCTCAGTTCCGAATTTTCCATCATGTGTTTCGCCTTGTAAACGCGCAGCTCATTTATGTAGCGATGAACCGGAATCCCGGTGTACTGGCGGAACAATGAACAGAAATAAGTCCTGGATATTCTGGCCTGACGGCTCACATCGTCGAGAGTGACCGGCTGACTGTAATGCTCATGTATATAAGTTAATGCCCTTTCGATATTCCGCCAGTTGTGCATCCGTTCGGCGGAACCGCTATCCGTTCCAGCCGGCTGGTCGAGATAATAAGCGAGAATTTCCAGCATGGCGGCGCGTTCACGCAATTGCCGTATCGAGTCTTGCTTTTCCTCCATAAAGGAACGGCGCAACTCCTCATACTGCCGGTAAACTCCGGCCTGGACAGACTCAGGAACAGCAGTTCGCGACAACGGCACATCCGCCAGAAGCGTTTCGGGATTCTCTCTGTCGGCAGCAAAGCGCGAAAAATTCATCTCCGGAATATGGGAGACATTTCCCTGACGCGACGGATCATAAAAGAGATCGAAATGAATCACACATTCGGTCATCTCCTGTCCCGGTTCGCTCCTGACGATATGCAGCATATACGGCGCCATCAACACCATGTCCCCTGCCTGAATGACATATTCACGACCCTCCACCACATAGATGCCTTTTCCGGCCTTGATGTAGATGAACACATACTCCGGATCAATAAACGAACGGGCTGTGGCTGTGACATGATGCAACCGTACATGCCTGACAAACGGGGCAATTGAATAAAGGGTGAAAATCATAATTTTTGATAACTCTTCATAAAATCTGCCAACGATATTTTCTATTATTTAAAGTATAATATAGCTAAATACAAGAATAACCGCAAGCATATAAAATAAAAAATGACACATTGTTAGTATTTAAGTATGTTGTCAAATAAAAGGATATTATCATGACACTCAAAATTGGTTTTGTTGATACCGGGTTCATTTCAGAATTTCAGTTCAATGGTTTTGCCGCCGAACCGCGCTGCAAAGTTACCGGCGTGACCCGTACCTGGCGTGAAGATACAGACCGCGTGGCGCAGCAGGCAAAGCTGAACGCGTTTGCCGCAAAGCACGGCTTGAAAGCCTATGGCAGTTTTGAAGAGATGGCTGCTTCTCCCGACATTGACGCGGTATTGATTGCCAGCATCAACCCCTGTCACTATTCGCAGGTCATGACTGCGCTTAACTGCGGCAAACACGTTCTGGTTGAGAAGCCGGTGGTGAAGACCGCCGCCGAACTTGAAGCTATCCGCGATCTGGCCGCAAAAAAGGGGCTGATTGTTGTTCCCGCTCACAACTTCGCTTATCGCGGCGCGGTTCTGGAGGCGAAACGCCGGATATTGGCCGGGGAACTCGGCAGTATCCAGTATGCCAGCTTCACAAAGAGTTTCTACAGCACCTCGGTTAACGGCAACTGGCGCAGCCGGCACGAACTGGCCTGGGGCGGGGCCTTGATAGACTCCGGCACACACCTGATCTATCAGACGATTCAGCTGCTCGGGAAACCATCCCGCGTACAGGCGCTGGCGGTGCGCAATGTGCTCAAAATGGACGATGAAGACATTGCCGCAGTACAGCTTCTTTATCCCAATGGAACGATTGCGCATGTGATGCAGAACTGGGGCAGTAATCACGGGGAGGATGTTGACGCCATTCGCCTGGTCGGTACTGATGGGTGGATATCAATCAAAGACGCGCTTTATATCAACGGCGAAAAGACCAATCCGGACGTTACCTACGCTGATTCCTTTATAAATCAGGCAAAATCTTTCGTTGCGACCATTCTGGATGGTAAACAGCCGGAATCGACGCTCGACGACGCACTGCTGACCATGCGGATCATCGATGCAGCTTACGAGAGCATCAAGACCGGACGGACGATTTCTCTGTAACAGACATGAGGGAAACTGATAGATTTACATGCTATTTATGATTTTATTTTTCCTGAATCGTTAAAATTGCTCAGTGAAAAATGTCAACGCAGACAGATTTGAGCATTGTGCCTGAATATTGTCCGGCACAATGCTCTCCGGTTATTTTGCCGCGAATATTAAAACAGTAATTTTTACACTATTTTGGCAACTATCAGGTTAAAGATATTAATGGAGATGACGATGAAAATTATTTTAGATGGCGACTGGTCACTGGCATTAAGCAGAGAATCGCTTCCGCTCAAATCTTCGCATGAACTAAAACATGCCGGGCTCGATGTGATTCCGGCGAAGGTTCCAGGCAATTTCGAACTTGATCTTCATGCCGCCGGTCTCATTCCAGAGCCTTTTTTCGGAATAAACATGAAAAAGGTTAATGAACTTGAGGACAGGCATGTTTATTATTTCCGCAAGTTCATGGTTGACGCCGGAATACTTGAGGACGTTGATCCATTCCTGGTCTTCGAGGGGCTGGACACCTATGCGGAAATCTATCTAAACGGCGAACATCTGACATCGTGCGACAACATGCTTATTGAGCATGAGATCGCTCTTGCAAACAAGCTTCGCAACGGAGAGAATGAACTTTTCATCCACATCCGGCCGGCCGTACTGGAGGCGATGAAATACGACTACCCTGCCTGTCTCGTCGGCCACACTGGTGGCTATGAATCGCTTTTCGTGAGGAAGGCACCCCACATGTATGGCTGGGACATCATGCCGCGCGCAGTTTCGGCCGGACTCTGGCGGGCTGTCTCCATAAACCTCAAAAATAAAGAGCATATCGAGCGCGTATTTCTTTTCACTAAATCGGTATCGGAAGATCTCTCATCCGCCTGTCTTGGTCTGTCCTACTCTGTCAGCGTCATGCCGGTTCCGTTCGGGCGATACGAGATTCAGGTCGAAGGAGTTTGCGGCGAGTCCAAATTCTCAGTACGACGTTTCATACATTGCCCCAAGGCCGCAAGAGAGTTGATTCATGTGGACCAACCTGCTCTGTGGTGGCCGCGCGGCTACGGCGAAGCCTCACTTTATGCAGTGAACGTCACGCTGCTTCGCGATGGCAAGGCTGTCGATGCGAAGAGTTTCAAATGCGGAATCCGCCAGGTTGAATTGAAGCGCACAAGCACGACCAGCGCCATGGGCGAAGGCGAGTTTCTCTTCCTGATAAACCACGAGCGCATTTTTGCCAAGGGCAGCAACTGGGTACCTCTGGACGCTTTCCATTCGCGTGATATTGAACGAGTTGACAAGGCCATAGAATTGTCGATTGAACTGGACTGCAATTTTCTGCGCTGCTGGGGCGGGAACCTCTACGAATCTGACCGCTTCTACGATCTTTGCGACGAAAACGGCATCTGTGTCTGGCAGGATTTCATCATGGGCTGCGCAATCTATCCGCAGGATGCGGAATTCAAAAGCCGTCTGGAGCTTGAGGTGCGCAAGACAATGAGGCGTCTCAGGCAGCATCCCTCGATCATCCTCTGGGCAGGCGACAACGAGTGCGACTCCGCTTTTTCCTGGCATGGCATGGGAGATCCCAATCGCAACTCCATCACTCGTGAACTTCTGCCGAAAGTGGCCTGGGAGGAGGATCCTTCACTGCCTTTCCTGCCAAGCTCGCCTTTTGTGGACAGCAATGCCTGGGAATTCGGAGAACGCTATATTCCAGAACAGCATCTGTGGGGGCCGCGCGACTCTTTTAAAAGTGATTTTTACAGAAACACCACCGCGCATTTCGCCAGCGAGATCGGCTATCACGGCTGTCCTTCTCCGAAATCCATCAGGAAGTTCATCTCCGGGGACAAACTCTGGCCGTGGCAGGGAAATGATGAATGGCAACTCCACTCCTCAAGCCCGACCATCGATTTCTTTGCAGACGGCCCGGACAGAAGAAGCGCACTCATGGCAAGGCAGATCAAGGAGCTTTTCGGCATTGTTCCTGACGACCTGGAGACTTTCGCATTCGCCAGCCAGTGCGTGCAGGCCGAGGCCAAAAAGTTCTTCATCGAGCTTTTCCGTTCCGCCATGTGGCGCAGAACCGGAATAATCTGGTGGAATCTTATTGACGGCTGGCCGCAGTTCTCCGATGCAATCGTAGACTACTATTTCGAGAAAAAGCTGGCCTTCGAGTATGTCAAGCGTTCCCAGAGACGCATCTGCCTGATGTTCAAGGAACCCGCCAACTGGGGACAGGCGCTTGCGGCGGCGAACTCCACACGCGAGCCATCGGAACTGAAGTTTACCGTAACAGATGTCGAGTCTGGAAAAATTCTGCTCTCAGGAGAAAAGCATCTGGATGCAAACTCTGCGGCTGAATTGGGCAGCATCCCATTCTCCATGGGGGACAAGAAACTTTATCTGATCGAATGGGAAGACCATTTCGGCAAGGGTGTTAACCATTATCTCGCCGGTCTGCCGCCGTTCGATCTGGAGTGGTACAAAAGACTCATGAACAAAGCCGGGCTGCTTGACAGTTTGAACCAGTTTAATAATTAGGTTATAATATCAGGAAAAGGCATACTGCCAATTCTTTTTAAAAATAATAATACAGGCACATTACATGAACACAAATCGCGACAGTCTCAAGCAATTCTTCGCTGACAGACCATTGACTACTTTTACCTACGGCTGCATGAGTCTTGGCAAAGACCCTGCGCTTTTCACCCAGGATATCCGTGTCGCACGGACGGCGATGGATAGCGGGGTCTGGTTCCACGCCAGCCAGGAATATGCCGGCGGCGGAGCATTCGGAATTATGCGCCATGCCTTTGATGAAGACCGGACACATCAGCCGCGTCTTGTATTGAAAATCCGCTGTGACCATGCCGCCATTCTGAAATTTGATGTGGAGGACGCACTGAGACGATTGAACGTCGAGCGGGTGGACATCGCGCAGCTCTGCCGCGCCAAACATGACGAACGCCCGGTGGTTAATGATTTCATTAATAAAGGGGAAATGTGGCAGGTCTGTCAGGAGTTGCAGAAATCGGGCAAAGTCGGCCAGTTTGTCATGGAAATTTTTGCCTCCTTCTCCAGCGACGCGATCCGCGCCGTGAATGCTGAATTGTTTCCCGGCTATATTTTTTATTTCAGCCCGGGAGAGCGCCAGACCAGCAATGAACTTTTCCAGTTGCTCGAGCAGAAGAACGAACCGATGCTGTCACTGCGGACAATGTGCGGCGGGGCGCTGGAACCGGCAAATATTCAGGCGCTGCGGGAGAGAAACCCGAACGACCCCATGATTGCCAGATTCGAAGCGCTTGAGCCGATATTCAAGCAGTCCGGCTGCGCCACCCGCGCTGAATTCAGCTTTTCTTTTTTGAAAGCATTCCCGAACCTGCTGACCTCTATCGCCGGTACGGCCCAAATCTCTCATCTGCAGGATTTACTGGATGGCGACCGACGCGCCAAGCCGATGGATCCAGACTTGGTAAAACTGATAAAAGCATTGCATGAGCAATGGTTTGGAATGACTGAGAACTCTTGAACTATAGAGAGAACGCGGCATAAACAGTTACCGGGGCGGATTGTTTGCAGTCAGGTTATAATAAGGAACGGCTAAAATGGATGCGTCATCAGCAGTTGATCCGGAAGTCGCGCCCCTTTCCGGCGTTAAAATTTATAATTGCGGAACTTTAACCTATACAAAAATCGGCTTGTTCGCCATTTTCGCCTGGATGTTATGGGGGGATTTCTGTTTTACCCTGATGGAAGCGGTGGTTCCGAGCATTCTGCCGCTGAAACTGAAATCTCTGGGGTGTTCAAACTGGTTGATGGGGCTGGTGCTGACCGCCGCTCCGTGCTTCATAAGCATGACGGTTGGTCCGTATGTCAGCTTTAAGAGCGACCGCTACCGGAGCAAATGGGGCAGACGCATTCCGTTCATTCTCTGGAGTATGCCGTTTCTCTGTATTTTTCTGGCGCTGCTCGGATTGAGTGACGACATCTGCGCATTGCTGCAGCGGCACTCAGAATTTCTGCGTCATTATACTCCTGCTACCATCACGATTATCCTGGTCGCGCTTTTTCTGATTGTATTTCAATTTTTCAACATGTTTGTCAATTCGGTTTTCTGGTACTTGTTCAACGATGTCGTGCCGGCACAGTTTCTTGCCCGTTTTATGGGAGCGTTCAGGATCGTCGGCACGGCTGCCGGCGCCTTGTACAATTGCTTTATTTTTCAATATGCCGGTACCCATATGCGTGAGATTTTTATTGGCGTCGCATTATTGTACCTTATTGGTTTCGGGGCGGCGTGCCTTAAAATTAAAGAAGGCCAGTACCCGCCGCCGGATGAACAGGAGAAAGCCGCCGCCAGGGGCATACAAGGGTTAAAAACATTTTTCAAAGAATCCTTTACGCATAAATTCTACTGGTTCAGGTTTCTATTCACCTCGTTCAGCGCGGTCGGCTGGGCAATTTATCCTTTCTCCATTTTTTTTCAACAGGAAATGGGATTGTCTCTCAGTCAAATCGGCAAGATCAGCGGAATCGGTTCCATTGCCGTTATGGCTGCGATGTATTTAATGGCAATTTTTGTTGACCGCTGGCATCCGCTCCGTATCAGTGTTTACGGTTCGATATTTTCGGTGCTGAGCGGTATGATTGGCTGGGTCTGGATATTTGTTTCCATTCCCGGCGATTATTACTTCTGGCTTTGCCTTGGCAACCTTGTAATTGCCGCGTTTCTGTCCGCCCTGGTTGATGTGGCCGGCACGCCGGCTCAAATGCGGATTTTCCCAAAATCCAGGTACGGACAATTCTGTTCAGCGCAAGCCATGCTCCGTTCAAGCTTTCAGATAGCCGGTGGTATTCTGGCTGGTTTGTATATAGATGTTGTCAAGATATTCTGTCACGGCTCGGACTATGCCTACCGGTTCAATTGCGTATGGGGAACAGTATTCGGCATGATCGGCGCGATATTTACTGTGAAGGTGTATCGCGAATGGTACAGGCTGGGCGGCGACAAACATTTCCACCCGCCCGCGCCATGGAATCCGGGCGGGATTGAAGAAATGCCGGTCGTGCCGATAGTGGGCCCGCAAACCAGATGGTTGAATGTCGCTTTTCTGCTCTTTGATTGCATCATGGGACTTTCCGCGGTTGGAGCTCTGATGCTGATGTGGTGGATGCATATGCAGCAGAAACTGCTGGCATTCAAATGGTATGGCATGGCGGTACTGCCGCTGGCAATTCTGGCCTGGGTGGTATGGAAAGTAATGAAACGGTCAATCCGGCGGGATATGAATGCCGCCAGGAATGGTCTTCCGCTTAAAAACGGCATTCCGCATCACGGCATGCTGATTATGCTCAGCACAAAATTTCTGCTGGCCATCGGAGTATGGGTATGTCAGGTGGTGGTGACAATCATGCTCAATAATGAAAACGGCGCCATTGTATTCGGCATCGCCAATACAGTTACAAATTTCCTGCTTATTGGAGTTTTGTATATAATATGCAGAATTGAACGCGGGTACTCTACAGCAATAGACGAAAAACCGTAACCGGCGCCTGATTCGGATTCATGAATTTGTTTTGAAGATGGAAAAATTTTTTCTGGAAATAATAAATCTGTATACTCATTAGCTGTTGACAAATTATGAGTATTCATATATAATATAGTTAACAGCGGCAAACATTACAGGGAATTATGTTATTATGGCAGTCAAGAAGACAAATTATCTGTGGCAGAAAATCACCGATGAACTGGCGGAGCAGATTAAAAGCAATGCTTGCGCCGTTGGGGATAAATTTCATTCAGTAGATGAAATTTCCTCCAGATTCGATGTCAGCAATATTACCAGCCGCAGGGTATTGACCGAGCTTGCCCGCAGGAACCTTATCCAAAAATTCCGCGGACGCGGTGGCTGCATCGTCAACAAACCGCATCAGTTGAAAACGATTAATGTGATGTTTAACGGCAAAGATATTTCCCTGAATAATTTAGGCTACCTTTTTGCCGGATTATATAAAGGCATAGTGGAGGAGTCCATCCGGCTTGGTTGCGAAAATAAAGTCGTGACGCTGAAATTTCTGGAGCAGGCGGCGCGGTCCGGAGAGCGGCTTGATCTGCTGCTCGTTCAGGATTTTCCGGATTTTAATAAAGAACTGGCCGACCTGATAAGCAGCAGCGCGAATATCAATTGCTGCTGCTGCCATTGCCTGGACTCGATTCGCGGGGTGTCCACTGTCAGGAATAATTTTGTGAATGGCGGCTATATGGCGACCTCCCACCTGATCGAACGGGGACATCGCCGGATTGCGATGATAACCTCCGGCGGGAAATGGGGCGCCGGGCGGTTCGAAGGCTATTTCATGGCGCTGAAAGACATTGGAGTCTGTTTTGAACCGGAGCTGCTGAAAAATTGCAGGAAATCCTATGACTCCACCGCCAGAGCCATGGCTGAACTTATGGCGCTGAAAAATCCGCCGACCGCTATTTTCGCCATGTCGGACATGTTTGCGTCATTTATTCTCGAATACTGTGCGCACAATAAAATCCGCGTTCCCGGCGACCTGGCGGTCATCGGGTTTGACAATACCATCGACTCCGAGATAACCAATCCGCCGCTGACCACCGTGGACACGCACTGGGCGGAGCAGGGACGGCTGGCGGTGCGCCTGCTGACCGAGGATCTGCCGAAAGACCAGGTCAAGGATATTGTAGTCAAAGCGGACCTGATAGTTAGAAAAAGTACCTGAATTTTAAACTCACTTTAACTCAAGGAGAAGTGAAAAATGAAGAAAAGAAGTTTTACACTCATCGAACTCCTCGTCGTGATCGCCATTATCGCTATTCTTGCATCAATGCTGCTGCCGGCGCTGGGCAAAGCCAGAGAGAAAGGCAGAAGCATCAGTTGCGCGACCAATGTAAAACAGCAGGGTACATTGATGGCGATGTATGCCAATGACTATGACGACTGGATTATTCCAGTTTACGGACTGAATAAAGGCAATGCCAGCACATGGTATATTGACAACTGGTTTGGTTTTCTAACGAAGTACAGCGGCGGTCAAGTGCAAGTGGTATCAGGCAATGCCGGCAAAGTGGCTGGTTTAAAATCCGTATTCCTGTGCCCGTCCGATCCGTATCCGTGGCATCCCAGTGATGCTAATTATGGCGGCAGCCCAGTCAGTTACGGCATAAACGCGGCAGTTGCCAAAGCTCCAGTTGATGCTGTCGATGCAAGCAAGAACAATGTGCGGTTCAGCGGTTTCGGCAGGGGACCGATTGTGCGCAAAGCAGCGACTGTGCCGCTGTCCGGGGATGCCGCGATTCCTCCTGGACAATCTTGCGGGATGATGAGCTGGGGGGTCAAAACCAATGCTGCTGCGTGGTTTGACCAGACGCTTCGCGCTCCCGGAAATATCGCGGCCAGGCATGCCAGAAGTGCCAACTTCCTGTTCTGTGACGGACATGTAAAGAATTTTACAGGACCGTATACTGCTACGGACGGGCTTAGATGTGTGGATTGGCTGAGTCCATACTACACCGAAGCTCAGGTGGGAGCATCTTTCTACCGGTATTGATTCAGTGACAATATGCCGAAGCCGTTTGCCGTGAAACGGCTTCTTTTTTAAACTAAATTTTCAAACAGATGTTTCACCAATTAAAATTTATCAGCAGGGAAGTTCTGCTGTCCCAAATAAGACACAACAAAATAAGGATAACTATGCGTATTTCGTTACAAAATCTGTTTTTTTCAGCGGTCATTTTATTATCATTTCCGCTCCGTGCAGACCAGCCCGCCGGTCAATTCCAGGTCGGGCCGCACGGCTCCATCAACATTCCTGGATCGGGAGCGTACTTCACTGTCCTGCATTTCGATGGCAAATGGAATGTCACCAGCGTTTCAGATAACACTTACAAGTCAGCGGCAGGCTATCCCAAAACCGCAAAAGATACATACTCCGACAAAGGGACATTGAAGCTGAAGGACGGCGGATCGCTTTTCCTTGAACGCAACTATACTCTCCAGCCTGACGGCGCATTGCTGGTCGAGGCGTCTGTCGTCGCGGAGACCCCGGTTAAGACAAACGATCTCGAT
>TBL_comb47_HYPODRAFT_10006197_pt1 | contig 12994 bp, 20 predicted proteins | sample TroBogypolimnion_40_FD_10682 | JGI IMG/M metagenome (IMG submission 10682)
CTCATTCGCTGCGACGCTCACAGAGCGCCGCTACAATTCCCCCTCATTCGTTGCGACGCTCACAGAGCGCCGCTACAATTCCCCCTCATTCGCTGCGACGCTCACAGAGCGCCGCTACAATTCCCCTCATTCGCTGCGACGCTCACCGAGCGCCGCTACAATGATAACCCTCACCGAGCGCCGCTGCGGGGCCGGAGGATTGGCTACAGGCCGCTGCGTTGAATCAAGGTCCGCAATTGCTGCTGGAACGCCATGATGTCCTCTTGGGTCGGCCGATAGCCCGCGGTGTCCGGATCCAAGCCGGGCCGGCCGCTTTGATCGAGCATCCACACGCCGGTTTCGCCGTCGCTGAAGGTGACCTTGCCGCTGACCAGGGCACCGGGCAGGGCCAGGTGGTCCATGGTCACGGAAACCGCGCCGGTGGGCACCGGGGCGGCGGGTACCGGTTTGATTTCAACCGGTTTGGGAGCTTCGAGCAGCACCAGGCCCAGATCGAGAACGAGCATGCGGGTGTCCATATAGGTGATGCCGATGCCGAACTCCTCCTTGAGGCGGCGTTGCAGGTCGGACATGGTGGCTCCCTCGCTCGCCCATTGGACGAGGGCGGCTTTTTGCTCGGTGGTGAGTTGGCTGGCGCTGAACATGGCTCTTTTGTGAACGATGCCAGCCAATTGCCAAGCCTCAAGCGAAAAAATCTTCGCCGGAACCAGGGCACAGAAAATCACCCACCCGGCGGATTGCGCCTTACGTCCAGCCATGGAGCCTGAACGCCGAGACGCTGGCCAGGGCACGTTGTTCATGAGCGGGGGGCGGTGTGACGGTCGTGCTGGGACAAGGAGCGGCATGATGGGATTCAGGATGGTTCACTTGCGGCAAGCGCCGTCTTCGCATGGCGCTCCGGCAACGGCGGAGAGCGCGTCCGCCAGTTCCGAGTCGGTTTTGAGGTTCATGAGGGAGGAAAGGGTCAGACGGTTTTCGGAAAGCAGATGCACGGCCGTCCTTACCAGCGGTTGGAACACCGGAGCAGCCAAGCGGAACGACCACTCGTAATATCGGGCGGTCGTCCACAGGCAGGTCAGCCACGCGGCACCCCCCTGCCACCAGCGACCGTCATCGGCCAGCACGACCACCTCGCGGTCCGCGCCCATTTCCGCCAGGCCGGGAAATCTCGCGTTGGCTTCCGCGGAATCGTAGGCCAGGAATTCAACGCCCACCCGCTTCGGCTGCGCTTCGAGCCAGGCGCGGAACTTCGTGCACAGCCCGCAGCGGGGATCGTAGAAGATGGTGAGCGTTTTCACGGACAACGCAGAGTTAAGCTTCCTTTAAGATTGTTCCGGCCGGTGGCAGCGGAGGCGGCGCTTGCTGCCACGTGGCGCGCTTCCGCAGTTTCGTGAAGACCAGCAGGTTGAAGAAGTGCATCCCGCCCAGTACCAGCAGCACAACGCCGAGCTTGCCGCTGAGAGCTTCGAAAACCCCGCGCACTTCCTGCACTTCGTCGGCCAACTTCAGGTAAAGGGCCACAAAGCCGAAGTTGATCAGATAGAAGCCCATCCTCAGCAACTGGTTCACGCTGTCCGCCAGGGACTCGTTGCCGTGGAAACAATCCACCAGGAAAATCCGGCCGTTCCGGAACAAGTTGTGCGCCACCCACACGGTGAGCGGCAGCGCGATGAGGAGATAGAGCCCGTAGGTCGTCACTGTGGCATTCATTTGCTTGGTTCTTTCTTGTTTTTGTTTTTGTTAATTCCGAGGTTTCAGGAAGTTCTGAAAACTCGGGTGAAAAATTTTTGGTCAGCCGAGCAGCTTGGCCGCCAGTTGGACGGCGAATCCGTATTTCATCGAGGAGATGCGGTCGGACATCTTCGAGGCAAATCCGACGAAATCCTCAAGCGCCCGTATCTGGCTGTTGAACGCCTTGCCCTCCGGAGTTTGGATCCCGCTGCTCTCCTCGGCGCACTTGGCGAGGAGCGCCAGCGCCGGCTCGATCTCGCGGCGCTTGCGCTCGCGGGCGACGATGGTGAAAATCTGCCAGACGTCTTTCTCCGCCTCGAAATACTCACGCCGCTCGCCCTTTTTCACCACCACCCGGATCAATCCCCAGGCGACTAACTCCTTCAGATTGGTGTGGGCATTGCCACGGCTGATTTCCAACTCCTCCATCACCTCGTCGGTCGTCATCGCTTGGGGCGCGGTCATTAGCAGCGCGTGGATCTGCGCCATCGTCCGATTGATCCCCCACTGCGTGCCAAGCGCGCCCCACTGGGCGACGAATTCGTCCCGGGCGAGTTTGAGCTTCGTGGCTTGCGCGTTCACGGTTTTCATTTAATTCTGAAAACTCAATAAATCAAGAAAAATCTTTGAGATTCTCGATTTTTCTTTTCCCGCGTGACGGCGAAGACGCGGGTCGCGGGATGAATCCGCCGAAAGTGACGGGTGGGGCGACGAGGGCGACGGCAAAAATGGCGTTGCGCGATCCGATGGAACGTGCGAGGCTNCGGCATGGCCCTGACCATTGAGGTTCCCGATGATGTCCTGAGCGCGCTGCCATTTCCCTCCGGGGAAAAGGAGGGCAGGATCCGCCTGGAGATAGCTGTCTGATGTACCGGAACGGCTGGTTGAGCCTGGGAAAAGCCGCGGAACTCGCCCGATTGGACTCCTTTCTGTTGGGACGTGAGTTGGCGAGCCGGGGGATTCCGATGAATTACGACGAGGCGATGTTGCAGGACGACTTGGCGGAGAGGGTGGGATTCGAACCCACGGTGAGTTTCACCCCACGTCCGATTTCGAATTGATTGAAATGTCTGCAACCAATTGACCCTCAGGCACCAAGAATTAGACATGCGACGCATAATACGCATTTCATTGAATTTTACGGTAGATACGGTAGAGCAATTCCGACTGTCGGTGCGACGCCATGTGGCAAGCTCAAGGGCAGCGAGCGCAGCGGGTTTGGCGCATTGACACCTCTACCACGGCGTCCGCACACCACTTGAAGGTGACCGAATACGCGGAGGTGCCGCAGTTGAGTTGGGGCTTGAAGGCATCCCCGAGGCCTTCGATAGAGCCGGGGCCGGAGGGCAGGGAGATTTTGTTGAGGGCGTCGCCGGTCTTGGGATCGGCGAACGTGCGAGGGGAGACGAGTCGGGCGACGAGGGCGGTGGCAAAAATGGCGTGGGCAAAAATGGCGGCGGCAAAAATGGCGTTGCGCGATCCCATGGAACATGCGAGGCTCCGGCATGGCCCTGACCATTGAGGTTCCCGATGATGTCCTGAGCGCGCTGCCATTTCCCCCCGGGGAGAAGGAGGGCAGGATCCGCATGGAGATGGCCTGTCTGATGTATCGGAACGGCTGGTTGAGCCTGGGAAAAGCCGCGGAACTCGCCCGATTGGACTCCTTTCTGATGGGCCGTGAGTTGGCGAGCCGGGGGATTGCGATGAATTACGACGAGGAGATGTTGCACGACGACTTGGCTTATGCTCGTGGTAAGTGATACTACGCCGGTGCGGGCTCTCGCCCTGAGTGGCAGGCTGGAACTGCTCGTTCACCAATTCGGCAGCGTCGTCATCCCCTTGGTTGTTAGAAACGAACTGGCCAGATTGCCACACGAAGGCGGGCGGGCGATCATTCAAGCCTCCATTGCCGAAGGGTGGATCACGGTGGACTCCTCCCCACCAAGTCCGCTCGGCATCTACCTGAGGGGAAGTCTCGATCCGGGCGAGGCCGCTGCCATTGATCTCGCTTGCGTAAGGAGGGCCGATTGGCTCCTGATGGACGAAATGGCCGGCCGCCAGGCGGCTGCCCGCCTTGGGCTCAAGGTGACCGGTTCTCTCGGCGTGCTGCTTCGCGCCAAGGCCGATGGCAGCATTGTTTCCCTGCGACAGGAGATTGATCGCATCCGCAGCGAAGCGAATTTCTACATCAGCGAGGAACTGGAGGAACGGGTGCTAAAAGAGGCTGGCGAAATCTGATGGGAGGCCACATCCTACGTTGGCCAATGCGGTAGGAGAAGCGTAAGCCGCCCAAATATGCGTGTGCCGCCCGTATATTCGCTAGGTTGTTGAGCGCTAGGGAACCGCCGCCAGCCCTAGGGCCGTATGGCGGAGAGGGTGGGATTTGAACCCACGGCAGGTTTCACCCTGCGTCCGATTTCGAATCTAACGATCAAAGTGGAACCTATTGCATTTCAAGGCTTTAACTTTGCGAGTTTTGCGAACTTTGGTTATTTTGTTGACTTATGGGGTGAATAATGCTCTTTTTCGTGCATGGCAAAGCTCACCCGATTCAAACCGATAAAGACCGCTTCAGGCTGGCGCGTGAACGTCCCGCCGAAATTCAGTGAAACAGGCCGCCGCCAGCAATTGTTTTACCGCACGCGGGAACTTGCCGAGGCCGCCGCCGATGCCCTGAAAGAGCAACGCAAAACCTTTGGCGACCAAGCCCGCGCCATCGCGCCATCACTTGCCGAGGCTGCCACCGCTGCCGATAAAATTCTCAAGCCGTGGGGACTGTCGATTTTGGAGGCCGCCCGCATGGTGGCTGCCATCCGCCAGCGCGAAACCGCCAGCAAGCCGCTTGGCGATGCTGCCGACCTGTGGCTCTTGTCATGCGAGGGACTGCGGCCAAAGACAATCCGCGGCTACGGCTTGACCGCTGACAGGCTCCGCACGCCGCTTGGCGACAAGTTGCTTGCCAGCATCACGGCGGAGGAACTGCAAGCCGCCATCGCGCCCCCAGGGACCGCGGGGGCCGCCGCTGCCGAGCGGGTGAGGAACTGCAAAGCGTTTTGGAATTGGAGCGCAAGCAAGGGATGGTGCGACGCTGCAATCTTTGCGGGCGTGGAAATGCCGCGGGTGAGCAAAGATGGTGAAATCGAGATTTTGACCGTCGCCGAGGCGGAGGCACTGCTACGCACTGCCGAGGCGCATTTTCCGCAGGCCGTCGCATCTTTTGCGCTGCAATTGTTTGGCGGAATCAGGGCGGAGGAAATCACCCGCTTGGAGGCCGAAAACGTCACGATTGACGGAATCGACATGCCGGCCGCCGTCACGAAGAAAGGGCGCCGCCGTCACATCGCGCCAAGCCCCACCTTGGCAGCTTGGTTGGAACATCACCCGTTCGCGCCTTGCTCGAATTGGCGCGAAACATCCGCGGCCGTTCGCCGCCTCGCCGGGTGGGATGTTTCGTCAGTCATTCTAAACGAGCGCTTGAAAGCGGGAACGATGAAGACGCTACCCAAGCCCCACCGGGGCCGCTGGCCGCAGAATGTTTTGAGGCACTCGCAGGCATCCTACGCCATCGCCGCCGGCACGCCGCTTGAAACCCTGCTGTTTGAGTTTGGGCACAGTGGCGGCCCCGCCTTGCTCCGCCAGCACTACGTCGGCAAAGCGAGCAAGAAAGACGCCTTGCAGTATTTCGCAATTCTTCCGGCCGGTGCCGAGTCAATCCCAACACTATCAGCAATCGCATGAATAAAATCCCGTTAGACCCGCGCGGATGGTGGCTTTCGGAAAAGCTCGACGGGTGCCGATGCATCTGGACCGGCACCGCTTTTCTGTCGCGCAACGGCCACCCCTTCACACCGCCGCCGCGCTGGTTTGAGGGAATGCCAAACACTCGTTTGGATGGCGAGCTATTCGCAGGCCGTGGCGGATTTGAAACGCTTGTTTCAGTCATTCAAACCAAGGGCAGCGCATGGCAGGGAATCACGTTTCAGGTTTTCGACCTCGCCACGCTCCGCCAGCCCATAGAAACACGCCTTGCCGCCCTTGCCCGCTTGGCGCTGCCGGGTCATTGCCAGCTTGTCCCGCACCGCGCCTGTGGCGGTCACAGTGACCTCGACGCCACCGAGGCGGCCATTGTTGCCGGGGGAGGCGAAGGGCTTTGCCTACGCGCCCCAGGGTCATTCTATCGGCCCTACAATTTCCACAAAATCAAACGCCTGTTTCCAGATTTGAACCGTTCACAACTCGACTAATCCCAACCCTATCAGCAATCGCATGAAACCGAACTGGAAACTAACAGAAGCCCTAGGCGCGAAGCTATACCAAGGCCAAGGGGGCGGAGTGCTTATATTTTGGCCTGACCGCGTGGAAACGCGGTGGAATCACGTTGCCCCGATTGCCTCCGCACAAGGGGCGGGAAACCGCAAGGCCAAGCTGACTGTCCCGACCGGCAAGAGAACACCGCCCGAGCTTCAAATCCACTATCATATTGCCCTGGCAGTGCGCGGATATATCGACGAATACGGCACGCCGCCGCCAGAGGAACCAACGGACGCGGAGCTTGAAAAGTTAATGAAACGCCCGTTTGGCCGATACGCTTGGGCAATGCTTCATGCCATGATGAGCGGCGATTTTGAGGAGTTGCAACGGTACACCGATGCCACCGAGCTTGCGCGTGAGAACCCCGACCGCGCCGGCATTTATGACGAAGTGGAAACCGCGCTTAGGCTAGCTGCGCTGAAAGCTGGCGAGCCACCTACGCAAAAAGCGGTTTTCGGAGTTTGGAAGAAATGGCGAAGCGCAAACCAGTTAGGCCAGAGAACCGACTTGCGGGATGAGCTTGGCCGGATGGGTTTTGGATGGCTCCCGGCCGGCGGCAGAGGTGAGGCCAGCAACGGGCGCAAGACACAAGGCCGCGGGTGAGCGCAAAAATAGGTGGGATGAAAGCGGGGTGAATGGCACCCAAGCAGAAATCCGCAGTTTTTCAAAACTGCTGGCCTATGCGAAACCATACCATATCACCGCAAACGCTGGCCACACCGCTGCCCACACCGTTAGAAAGTCCGCAAAGCTTTGCTTTGTTCACCAACGTCACCCCGCAAACCGTTAGGAACTGGTTGCGCCGGGGAGTTATCAAGCCGACTATCAGCAACGGCAAAATCATTCGATTCGAGCGGGCCGCCGCACTTGCCGCGCTGCAAGGGGAAAGGCTCGCCAAGTGAAGCCTCCCGACCCTAACGAAAAAGCCGCCCCCGGCGCGAACCGGGAAGCGGCGAAGACAAATCAAACTCGCCCGAACAATACCACGGCCGGCACCGATGGCAAGCGGGGATTTGACCCGGCCGCGCTCGAAGCCATGCGGCACCGCTTGCCCGAGTATGTAACGGCCCGCGGTGTTGAACTCCGCAAGCAGGGTGCCAGACTTGTCGGAAAATGCCCATGCCATGAAGACGACTCGCCGTCTTTCGCGGTGTATGGTGCCAAGCTCGAAAGCTGCGGTTGCTTCCCATGCGATTTTTCCGGCGACGTGTTCAGCGTCTCGCAATGGATGGGCCGCGCAAGCACCTTCCCCGAGGCCGTTCAAGACGTTGCAAACACGCTTGGCGTTCACTTGCCAGACTCGACCGCAGGGACCGCCACAAGGCCAGCCACGGCACCGCAACGGGCCGCCAAGGCACCCGAACCGCCGTTTGTCCTATGCGATGCCGACCGGGCGAAAGTTGACGCCGCGCGCTTGGCATGGTGCGATGCTTTCCACGCTGGCAATCCGATCATTGACCGCATCGCCGAAAGCCTTGGACTCGACCGCGAAACACTCCGCCTTGCATCGTGGGGTGCAAGCGGACTTGGCCTAGCTAACGGGTGGATATGCTATGCCTATCCGCAGGGATTGAAATGGCGCAACCCCGATCCGCGGGCCAAGCCGCGGTTTGTGTGGATTGTCGGCAAGGCAACCGCCCCTTGGCGCGCGGAATGGATCCGCCCCGAGACGCAAACGGTATATGTCACAGAGGGGGAAAGCGATTGCCTGGCACTGATTGCCGCAGGTGCCGAGGCCGATGCAACCGCCGCTTGTGTCGCATCGCCGGGAACGTCCTTTGTTCGCGAGTGGGTGCCGCTATTCACCGGGAAAAAAGTTGTGCTTTGTTTCGACCTCGACACCGCAGGCCAAGCCGCGGCCGTCAAGGTTGCCGCGATGCTCGCAGGCACGGCCGCCAGCGTTTCAATCTGGAAGGGGGGTCGCCAGTGAGCAACCTACCGAAAGACCTTAGAGAGAAGTTAGAATGCGATGGTGCCGCCGCCGTGCTTGAATCTGTGAAGAATGCAGAGCCATTCTTTCAACCACAGGAAGCCGACGATTGCCCGCCGGCCGATATGCTCGACGCGCAAGCCGACCAGCAAGGCACCGCGCAACCCGAGGCCGATCCGCCACAAGTTGAACCTTTCCCGCTCACGCGGGCGAGTGACCTCGCAGGCATTGCCGAGGCGCAAGACTTCGTGGAAGGACTTCTAACCGATGGCGGCGCAAGCGTAGTCTATGGCCCGAGCAACTGCGGCAAAAGCTTTTGGACACTCGACCTTGCCGCCTGTGTTGCCACCGGCAAGCCGTTTCGCGATGAATTGGAGTGCGAGCAAGGCGCGGTTGTTTATGTCGCGCTCGAAGGCTCGCACGGCGCAAAGAATCGCATCGAGGCATTGAAGCGCGCGGGCCGCCTGCCAGCCACAGCACCGCTTTACTTGTGCTTTGCGCCCGTGAGCCTGCTTGAACTTGGCCACGCCGGGAGGCTCGCCGCCAGTGTGACCCAGGCCGCAGAGCAAAGCGCGATGCCGTGCCGCCTTGTCATTCTCGACACCTTGGCCCGAGCGATGGGCGGGGGCGATGAAAACAAAGGGCAGGATATGGGGACCGCGGTGGCTTCAATGGATGCCGTTAGGGCCGCCACGGGGGCGCATGTCCTATTGGTTCACCACTGCGGCAAAGACGAAGCCAAGGGCGCGCGGGGGCATTCGAGCTTGCGCGCCGCGGTGGATACTGAAATCGAGATTACCCGTGCCGGGGATGAAACTGTCTCGACCGTTCGCGCCACAAAACAGCGTGACATGCCGATGGGCGATGCAATGCCTTTCAGTCTCGACCAAGTAACCCTTGGGACCGACCGCCGCGGCAAGCCGATCACAAGTTGCGTTGTGAAGCATGAAGATGCCATGATGGCCAGCACACAAGGCAAGGCCGGGCGCAAGGTGGAAGTGCAACCCGAACGCCTGCTTGAATTGCTCCCGCAACCGTCAACCGTGGCTTGGCAAAAGCTGGCGAAGGATGAAATGGGCGTGTCACCATCGAGCTTTTACCGCAGTTTGGACAAGCTGAAACCCACTGGCACCGCAAGACGGTTAGAAAAAGGAGGGTGGGAGCGTGCAAACCGTTGACAAATCAGGGTTTTCCCATAATCCCAAAATACTCCCAAAATCATTTTGGGAGCAAACGGCAAAGTTACTCCCACAATCCCACAAGTCTTTAGATTGTGGGAGTGGGAGCAACCGGGAATTTGAGACAAGGGAAAATGCCGACCCATTGAAGCAACCGAGGATCGTTAGAATCAGACTCAGTGAAGCCGCAAGCGCCGCACTCGCCGCGGTGGGTGAGGGAGCTTTTGCCGTCGCCTGCCAAGGCTCCTATCCCGACAGCGCCGGCCGTTGGGTTATCCTCGCCGCTCCTATCGCATGGCAGGCCGCCAAGGATGCAAGCGACGTGTTGCTAGGCCGCGCCACAGCGAAGCGAACCAAACCCGCAAAACTTGCCCCACCTGATACCGTTAGACATGACTAGCAACCCGTCATTGAAACAAACGCTTGAATCTATCGGCCGCACTGTCGCGCCCGTTTGCCATCCTGACAATGTGGCCGGCATGTCGCGCAAAGACTGGCACCCTCACCACCGGGCGATTATGGCAATCAAGCACCGCCTGCCCGATTGGATAGAAGCAAGCCGAGCGTTTGCCGTGGCGCAATTCGGCGCTGAGTTTCTCGCAGAGACAGAGGCAGCAATCAAAGCCGAGGCGGAGCAAGCGAAGCAAGGCAGGATTGCAGCACGGGCGGCCAAGCAACGCGCGAAGATATGAGCAACCCGCCAGCATCGCCACAGTTGCGCCACGTTCACGCGTGCTGCGTCGCGACGGTTGACCGCAGTCACAGTGCCGGAGGCCAGAGCGAGGCAGGGCAGGGCAGACTCGATCACTCAACCACAGATGCAACTGCTTTTATGCTCATGCCACTAGGTATATATACCCAGGGAAGGAGTCTCCTTGAAGGGTGCCGGGCGAAAAAACGAGCGCTCCCAAGGCAAGAAACCTGCATCAATTTTTAATCGTCGTTTCTATACCAACCCCAACCCCTACCCATGAAGCCATCCCCCAAAAAAACAGCGTCGCTGCCGCCCCTCAAAACCCTTGCCGCCGCCCTTGGCGTAAGCGTTCGTCGCGTCTCACAACTCAAGGCCGCCGGCATGCCTAGCGACAGCATCAAATCCGCCCTCGCATGGAAAATGACGCAACCTGGCGTTGCCGACACTTCCGCAGAGCGACTACGGGCCGAAAGGATTTTGCTAGTCGCTGAGCAACGGACAAAAATCCGAATTGAAAATGACGTGAGACGCGGCGAATTGGTCACCGTCGGCAGCGTTCAAGCAAGCGCCATCCGCATGACTTCCACCGCCAAGGGCGAGCTTATGAAATTGACTTCCGAACTTCCGCCGCAGCTTGTTGGGCTCGACGCCGCCGCAATTTCCAAGCGGCTCCGCTCCGCAATCACCGCGGTCCTAACCCGACTTTCCAGCGACTCGAACGAAGCCTATCAAACTGAGATCGTCCCATGAATATCACCATGCCATGTCAAAGCGATTCCCGTATTTTTGACAAGCGCCCGCCATATCCCATCCTCCGCTCATGCCCCCGTCACCACTCGCCCCACCGACCGCCGCCAGCGTTGTTTTCCGCGCCGCTGCAGAGGCATGGCGACCCCCACCCGAGCTGACCTATCAAACGATTGCCGACGCCTACAAGTTAGGTAGCAGGCAACGTGCGTTTCAGCTAGTGGCCAAGTACACCCTGGCCGCAGTTAGCAATCCCGACACCCTGCTTGCCGTGTTGCTAGATCGTGGCATTGCATCGAAGCTGCGCACCCGCATTTCCAACCCGGCCGAGCGTGCCGCGATTAAGCTCAAGCTGGAAAAACTCTAATCATGGCCGATCTATCAAACTTCATCGAAACAGGCAGGATCCCCGCAAGCGCTCGTGACCGGGCATGCCTGCTTGATGCCGCCCGCTCCGCAATTCTCAGCAATTCTGCACCTAACCAAACACATATCATGATCTACAAACAATCAGACGCGCACGCACTGCACGCCGAAAATGCAACACTCCGCCTCAAGGCTGGCATGCCCGCGCGCCGGCCCATCGTCGGCACCATCGGGCAATCCGGCATCAAGGAAATCGCCGACGAAAACAACAAGTTGCGCGGCACCTCGAAAACGCCGACACTCGACGCGCTTGTTGCTTCCCATGCGGCAAACCCAGCCATGGGCGACGATGAACGCTTGGCCGATCTTGCAAACCGCATGCCGGCCGCCGCTGCCCCTAGCAACTCCGCCCCCACCGCATCGGCCACCGCCATCGCCGCCGCCATCCTCGACGAAACCGACCGCCGCGCCGCTGCCGCCAAGCAACTAACGAAATCACAATTCGATTTGCTAGATGCCCGCCAGAAAGGTGACTTTTTCCGCAATGGCGGACGCCTAACCGAAGAACCGCCCGCACCCGTTAGAAAGTCAACCAAGCCCGGATTCAAAACCCGTGGCGAGCTTGACGCGTTATCGCCGCAAGGCAAAATGGACTTCTTCAAATCGGGCGGAAAAATCCTCGCAGACTAACAAATCTACTCTATCAACACCACCCCAACCAATACCATATAATGCAAACTATCACCGCCACATTGACACTTCCTAGCAAGCCCTTGCCCGAACTGATTCCGTCCGCCCAAACACCGGTTGAACCAACCACGGCAAACGAAATCGCCCTGCACGCCATCGCCAACCGAATCACGAACACCGACCCGGCCGCTTTGCATTTGTTCAACTCTTACAATGCACTGAAAGCCATGCGGGAACGGTTTGCCCGTGAGGCCGCCGCGAGTATCCTTTGGCAGGCTGGGAACGGCGTAACCAAGCTATCCCACCACCCGGCCCAGGCCAAGCTGGAGAGTCACTTTTCTAACGGGTTCGCCGATGAGCTGGGAAAACTCGCCGCGTTAGATTCTGGCTTACTGGCCATCGAATCCGAACCCGGTTTGGCCGCCGCCATCGAGTTGCTAGGCCCGATGAATGCCGAGCGGGAACGCTTGCAAGAGCTTGTTGCGCAAGAGCGTCAAGCGAAAGCCGAGGCACACGCCGCCGCCGAGCGAGCCCACACGGCTGCACTCGAGCGTGCAAAAATCGCTGCTGCCAATGACCGCGAGGTCATCGCTACGCGGGCCGCGCTCGCCGCGTTTGACCCGCCTGCACCGCCCCCGCCCCCGGCGCTGACCCGAGGCCGTCAGAAGCTCGCCAGCGAGTCAAACGACCTAGCCGCTAATTTCCATTGAGTAACATTCTCCGCGACTAGTCATCGCGGGCATATCGGACGGCAGTTGGTTCCTGTCGTCATGTTCGGGGCCGCCCCACCGGATTGATTCCCCGGTGGGGCGGTTTCGCGTACAGGGTGAGCGTGGACGGCTCCGCAGTGACCGGCCGGCAGCATGGCAGCGGCCGGGACGGTGTACGGGCGACAGCGCCACCTCGCACGCGCGCGGGAAGCTCGACCGCTCACCCCGAGGGGCCGCGGCAGTGGTACGGGTGAAACCGCTCGATGGCAGGGCAGGGGCATTCTAACAGCTTTCCATAAGGTGAGAGAAGCGCAAGTGAGCTTTATTTCCGCTAGGGTTTTATCCGTTAGGGAATCGCCGCCAGCCCTAGGGCCGTATGGCGGAGAGGGTGGGATTTGAACCCACGGCAGGTTTCACCCTGCGTCCGATTTCGAATCGGGTGCCATAGACCACTCGACCACCTCTCCTGCGTTGGGAAGCAGGAAAATAGCCGCTGGGCGCGGCTTGTAAAGCGTTCAATCGCAGGGAACGAAAAATTCCGGCGGCCACCGGCGGGCAGTGCCACGGCCCACTCGCTGCGAGACGCAGCAAGCACGGCCTGCGGCGGGGCGCCGCAGGCCGTGGTGATGCTCTGCCG
>TBL_comb47_HYPODRAFT_10006199_pt1 | contig 12993 bp, 13 predicted proteins | sample TroBogypolimnion_40_FD_10682 | JGI IMG/M metagenome (IMG submission 10682)
GCTGGGCCGCCCACAGCAGAGGCTCAGGCACCGGCAGCAGAGGCTCAGGCACCGGCGGCGTCCCAGGCACCACCGGCTGAAGCGCAGGCACCGACGCAGGCACCGGCCCAAGCGCCAGCTCAGGCGCCGGCCCAGGCGCCGGCCCAAGCGCCGGCCCAGGCGCCGGCCCAGGCGCAAGGTCCTATTCCGTCTCCTGCCGCCGATCTCGGCGCTCATGGGGAGAAGGCGGCCCCGGTCGTGCGGCGCAGGGCTCGGGAGCTCGGAATTGACCTGGGGCAGGTCTCGGGAAGCGGGCCGGAGGGGCGTATCCTGTTGCAGGATCTGGAGGGCCACCAGGCTGCACCAGAAGCACCTGCCAAGCCGGGTGCCGGAACTCCTGCCCCTGGGGAAACGATACCCTTGTCGCGGCTGCGCAGTGCGATCGCCAAGACGGTAGCCGAGTCCTGGCGGACCATTCCCCACTTCAGCGTCACGACCGATGTGTTCATGGACGAGGCCGAAACGGTGCGCCGTCAACTGAAGGTTGCCGGCATTGCAGTTACCCTTAACGACCTGATCGTTAAAGGGGTGTCCCTCGCCCTTGGCAAGTTCCCGCGCCTGAATGCCTCCTTGACCCCCGAGGGTTTGCAGCTTCACGGCGAGATAAATATCGGGATCGCGGTCGGGGTTCCGGATGGCGTGCTGGTGCCGGTGCTTGCCGGCTGCCAGCAACTATCCCTGCAGCACATAGCGGCCAGCGCACGCCACTTGGTCGACCAGGCCCGCAGCGGCGCCCTGAGCGAGCAGGAGATGAGCGGGGGGACCTTTTCCGTCTCCAACCTCGGCATGTACGGCGTGAGCCAATTCAGCGCCATCATTTACCCATCCCAGGCAGCGGTCCTCGCGGTCGGTGCGGTGAGCGACGCTGTCGTGGCGCGCGCTGGCGCCCTGGTCTGCGTCAGGCTCATGAAACTGACGCTGTCCGCTGACCATCGCATTGTGGACGGCGCCTACGCGGCGGAGTTTCTCGCCGAGTTGCGGGATACCCTGGAAAACCCGGTCCGGCTCCTGATTTGAGCTGCAACCTCGCACCGCTGCATCATTTCCCTCAATAAGACCCGGCACCGCCTGCGACAGAGGGGGAAGTTGCTTTCCCCCTCCCTGTCCCTCCACCTCCACGCCTTCGCCATCGGCTTCACCACCCCGATCCTGCAACCCTAAACCTTACCTCCCGAAAATAAATCCGCCTCTGGCTCAGCCATAGGCCCACCTTTTGGCAGCTGACCTTGGGGGGGTAATTAATAAACCTGCTAAAGAACATGTTTAATGTTGCCGATAGGTGTAGTGACCAGGACGAACAAGGATTGCGCGTGCCTGTCGGCGCGCGCCATCGCAGATCCCAAGGAGGCAGTACTTGGCACCGGTTCAGATTGACAACCTTGTCCCCGGCATGATCCTGAAGCAAAGCGTTACCGACCGCAGCGGCAGGATGCTGCTGCCTGAGGGGGCCACGCTGGAGGCGAAGCATTTCGCCATTTTTCGCATGTGGGGGGTGTTGGACGTGGAGGTTACCGGCGAGAGTGAGCCGGAGCCGGTCGCGGCCCCGCCGCAGGAGGATGCGGCCGACCCCGCACTCCTCGCGCTTGCCTTGGATGAGGTGCACCGGATCTTCGCGCACAATGACCCGGAACATCCGGCCATCCGCGAGCTGATCCGGATCTGCATCAACAGGAGGGCCGCCCGTGAAGCGTAGCCCCCAGATAAGCGTGGAGCAGATGGTCCAGGATGTCGCGACCATCCATTCCCTGCCGATGTTCTACTCCCAGCTATCCGAGGCGATCGATCATCCGCGCAGCTCCATCGCGGACATCGCAAAAATTATTTCCGAGGACCTGGGGCTCACCGCCCGGATCCTCAAGCTGGCAAACAGCCCGCTCTTTGGCTACTTCTCCAAGATCGAGACCATCACCCAGGCGGTGACCATCATCGGCGTGCTGCAGGTACGTGACCTGGCGCTCGCCCTGTCGGTCATGGACGTCTTCGCCGGGATTCCCGAAAGCATGGTCAACATGGAGCAGTTCTGGCGTCATAGCCTGGCGACCGGCCTGGCCGCGCGCCTGGTGGCAACCAGCCAGCGCGAGGCGAGCCTGGAGCGCTTCTTCGTCGCCGGGATCCTGCACGACATCGGGAGGCTGGTCATGTACATCAGGGTTCCCGAGAACTCCCTGGAGCTGCTGGAGCGCTGCCGGAGCACCGGGGAGCTGCTGCACCGGGTCGAGCGGGACCACTTCGGCTTCGATCATGCCGACGTGGGGGGAGCCCTGCTGCGGCGCTGGAAGATCCCGGCGCGCGTGGCGGAGCCGGTGGAGCGCCATCACCAAAGCAAGAAAGCGGAGCAGTACCCGCGCGAGGCCTCGATCCTCCACTTCGCCGATATCGTCGCCCATGCGCTGCAGCTCGGCAACAGCGGCGAGCGCTTCGTGCCGGAATTGGACCCGGCCGTCTGGGAACGCTTAAGCATCTCCTGCCACTTCCTGCCGACTCTGGTGCAGCAGGTGGACTCGACGTTCAGCGACACCGTTCAGGTACTTTTCAGGAGTGACGCCAGTGCCTAGCGAGAGCAACGCTGCAAAAATATGCAGGCTGCAGGAGCGGGTAAATTTCCTGGAGGAGACCAACCTCAACTACCTGCGCACTCTCGACGTCCTTTCGGCCTGCAGCACCTTCCAGTCGGACATCTACCGTCAGAAGGATCCCTCCTTCGTGGTGCGGGCGATGTTCGAGCAGATGAAGAGGCTGATACCCTTCGTGGCGCTCGCCATGTTCGGCATCGAGGAGGACGCCTCATTCGCGCTGTCGGTCTGCGAGCCCGACTCCTTCCAGACCTTGCTCCAAAGCGAGTTCCAGGCCAAGGTGAACGATGGTACCTTCGCCTGGGCCCTCAATCAGAACCATCCGGTCATCGTACCGGCCGCCTCGGGCGCGCAGACCCTGGTGCTGCATGTCCTGGCAACCAGCTCCCGCATCCGCGGCATGTTCGCCGGGGTGCTCCCGGTGAGCGAGAGCTGCGCCGAAATTTCGACCCTGAACGCGCTGAGCACCATCCTGATCAACACGGCCTATGCCATCGAGAACTCCGAGCTCTACGAGATGCTGCACGAGAACATGCAGACCCTCGAGGAGAAGGTGCTGCTGCGCACCCGCGAGCTGGAGGCCGCCCGGGTGCTGGCGGAGGCGGCGACCGCGGCGAAGAGCGAGTTCCTGGCCAACATGAGCCACGAAATCCGCACCCCGATGAACGGCGTCATCGGGCTCACCCGGCTCATGCTGGACACCGAGCTCACCCCTGAGCAGACCCACTTCATGGAGTCGCTCGGCAACTCCGCGGAAAACCTGCTGACCATCATCAACGAGATCCTGGACATCTCGAAAATCGAGGCCGGCAAAGTCGTCATCGAGGCGGTTGTGTTCGAGCTGCGGGGGTTCCTGGAAAAGACCCTGCAGCCCTTCGTGCTGCAAGGCAGGGAGAAGGGTGTCGCCCTGGAGCTGCAGTTTGGCGAGGGGCTCCCCGAGTGCCTGGTGGGCGACCCGGTCCGGCTCGGCCAGGTGCTGGCCAACCTGGTAGGCAACGCGCTCAAGTTCACCAAGCAGGGGAGCGTCACCGTGGAGTGCCGGCTGGAGGAGCTTTTGGGCGGTCAGGCGCGGCTCGGTTTCAGTGTGGCCGACACCGGTGTCGGCATCCCGGCCCACGCCCTGGGCGCCATCTTCGAGAAGTTCTCCCAGGCCGACAGTTCCACCACCCGCATGTACGGCGGCACTGGACTCGGGCTGCCCATCAGCCGGAGCCTGGTGCACCTGATGGGGGGGGAGATTTACGCGGAGAGCCGGCCCGGAGAGGGGAGCCTCTTCAGCTTCAACGCGCTCCTCGGTCTGCCCAAACCGGGCGAAAGCGCCGCCGTCATCCCCGCCGAGGCGGGGGCGCCCAAGGCAGTGGGGCACCTGCGCATCCTGATCGTCGACGACGTTTCCATCAACCAGCTGATCTCCCTGAAACTGATCGCCAAGACGGGCGAGCACTTCATCGAATGCGCCGGAAACGGGCGGGAGGCGGTGGAGAAGTGGCAGCAGGGCAATTTCGATCTCATCTTCATGGACGTGCAGATGCCGGTCATGGATGGGCTGGAGGCGACCAGGCTGATCCGCCGCTTCGCCGAGGTGGAGGGACGGACCGTCCACATCTGCGCCATGACCGCCAACGCCATGAAGGAGGACGGGCCGATCTGCCGCCAAGCTGGTATGGACAGCTATATCGCCAAGCCGGTCCGGGAAAGGGATCTCTTCGCAGTCATCGCGCAGGTTGCCGCAGGTAGGCTTGCGCTGCCGGAGGCGGCTGCGCCTGCCGTGCCGGTACCCGCGCCCGATGCGGAGCCGGACCAGGCCGCCCGGCGCATCTTCGACCGGCAGGAGCTGATGGACCGGCTGGACGGGGCCGAGGACCTGGTGGAGAAATTCATCTCCATGTTCCTTGACTCGGTCGGCGGGCACCTGGCGGAACTGGGGGAAGCGCTGGAGAGAGAGGACGTCAACGAGGTCTTTTTCCGCGCCCATACCGTCGGGGGGACTGCGGCCAATGTCGGCGCGCCGCACATGCGCGCGATCGCTGCCAAGATGGAGGCGCTGGCAAAAAGCGGCTCACTGACCGGTGTTTCGGAACTGTTTTGCGACCTGCAGCTCGCCTTCGGAGATTTCCAGACCGCCGTCGGGGCTGCCGGTAAAGGATAGAGTATGTCTGATTCGGTGAAGATACTGGCGGTCGACGACGTGCAGATGAACCTTGATATGCTGGAACTCATGCTCTCCGTGGTGGACTGCGTTTTCCTCAAGGCGCTCAACGGCGCCGAGGCGCTGCGCGTGCTGGAGCAAAACCCCGACACCGACACCATCCTGCTCGATCTGGAAATGCCGGTCATGAACGGTTTCGAGACGCTCGCCGCGCTGAAGGTCGACGAGAGGTACCGGGACATCCCCGTCATCGTGGTGACCTCGGACCGCCACGAGGTGCTGCGCGCGCTCGCCCACGGTGCCAACGACTTCCTCGCCAAGCCCTATGACCCGGAGGAGCTGACGCTGCGGGTCAGGAACCATCTGCGCAGCAAAAAGCTGCTCGACCTGTCCAACAACATGAGCAGCGTCCTGGAGCGGGAAGTCGTGAAGAAGACGGCCGACCTGCGGCGGGCCCTCGATTTCTCGCGCAAGACCGAGTACGAGATCTCGCTCCGGCTGGGGAAGGCGGCTGAGTTTCGGGATATCGAGACCGGCATGCACATCAAAAGGATCTCCGAGTTCTCCAAGATTTTGGGCAGGCTCTCCGGCCTCTCCGAAAAGGCCTGTGAAGTGCTGCGCTATTCGTCGCCGCTGCACGACGTAGGAAAGATCGGGATTCCCGACCGGATCCTGCTGAAGCCGGGGAAGCTCGAGCCCGAGGAATTCCGGATCATGCAGCTCCATACCGTCATCGGCGGCACGATCCTTTCGGAGGCCCAGAGCTATCCGGTGATCGCCTCCGGGCAGATCATCGCCCTGCAGCACCACGAGAAGTGGGACGGCACCGGTTATCCAAAGGGCCTCGCGGGCAAGAACATCCATCTTTTCGGGCGCATCGTCATGGTGGTGGACGTCTTCGACGCCCTGCTCTCGGAACGGCCCTACAAGAAGGCCTTCAGCCTGGAGAAGACCATGAGCATCATGAACGAGGGCAACGGCACCTTCTTCGACCCCGATCTGCTGTCGCTTTTCGTGGAGCACCTCCCTCTCTTCACCAAGGTGAGGGATGAATTGCAGGACGGCGATGTCGATTCGCCGCTGATGAAACTAGCCCTGAGTGCCCAGGGTGCTGTGTAGCACGGATCAAGTCCTCCCCCGGGAGGAGACGGTAACTGCCAGGTTAGGAGGAAGGTATGATGAAGTGCCTGATTGTCGACGATGAGGTTTTTTGCCGCGAGTTTGTTGCCGCACTGCTGCGCTCTACGGCGGAGTGCCATCAAGCGAGCAGCGGGTCGGAGGCTTTGGACAAATACAACAGCGCTCTGGGCAGCAACGAGCCTTACGATCTGGTCATACTGGACATCATGATGCCGGGGATGAACGGCCATGATGTGGCCAAGGCGATCAGAGCCATCGAGAGGGAGCAAATGCCCGATAAAAAGGTGAGCATCGTCATGCTGACCGCGCTCAACTCGGCCAACGACGCCATAGAGTCCTTCTGCCAGGCCCAGTCCGCCGCCTATCTGGTTAAACCGGTCTCCAAGGAAGGGCTCTTCAACGTGATTGCCAAGCTGGGGCTTTTGAAGCGTTAGCGGCATTGGGCCGGTGCCTTGGCCAGGATGCTTGCAAAGCAGGCTGCCTGCTTTATAATTTCCCCGCCGGTCCCGATATCTCGCCGGCAATTGAACAGTGGACAGGAGGTCTGGCTGTCCGGCAATTGTCAAAGGAGAGCGTCAATGGCTTGGGAATACAAGATCGTCTACTTCAGTTCCGAACCGCTGAACGATGAGGCAGGCTATGAGTCGCGCCTGCACGACGGGTTGCACGTGCTCAACGAATTGGGCGCGCAGGGCTGGGAACTGGTCCAGTTTATCGGGCACCCGTTGTCGGAACAAGTCTGGAAGCATCACGCGGTTTTCAAAAGACCGCGGGCCCAGTAGAACCGCGATGAGGGGCCTCCCGTCGCCCCGTAAAAACAGCGACTGAGGGGACCCAGTCGCTGTCGGGAAAACCTCGGGATAGGCAGAGGTTCAGGCAAGTTTGAACTGGGTGACCAGGGTGCTGAGATCGTCCGAGAGGCTGGCCAGTTGCGCGGCCGCCAGGGACGAATCCTGAGATCCCTGCGCCGAGGCCTGGACGATATCCGAGATTTGGTTGATGTTGTTGGTTATTTCGCTGATGGTCGCGGTCTGTTCCTCGGCGGCCGTGGCGATCTGGTTCACCTGGAGGCTGACCGCATTGATCTGGTCCAGTATCTCCTGCAGGGCACTCCCCGATTTGGCCGCTTCTTCCGTTCCTTGCTGCACCTCGCGCACCCCCTCCTCCATTGCGCTCACCGCCCCCTTGGTTTCCGACTGGATCGCCTTGATCATTTCGCTGATCTCGCGGGTCGCCTTGGTGGTGCGCTCCGCGAGCGCCCGCACTTCGTCGGCGACCACGGCGAAGCCCCGTCCCTGCTCGCCGGCCCGTGCCGCCTCGATCGCGGCGTTTAGCGCCAGTAGGTTGGTCTGGTCGGCGATGTCCTCGATGGTCCCCACTATGGCGCCGATCTGGTCGGAGCGCTCACCCAGGCTCTCCACCGTGCGCGAGGTCGCGTTCACCCGCTCGGCAATCCGGTTCATGACCTCTACCGTTTGAGCCACGACCTGCGCTCCGCTTTCCGCTGCGCTACTTGCCTGCTGGGAGCTGCGGGCCGCGGCATGACAGTTCTGGGCGATGTCGTTCGAGGTGGCCGACATCTCGACGCTCGCCGTCGCGACGGTCTGGGTCTGGCAGGCGACCTGTTCCGCACCGCTGGCGATCTTTTCCGAGGTGGCATGCAGCTGGGTTGAAGCAGAGGCGATACTCGCCGAGATCTGGGTGGTTTGCGACACGATGTCGCGCAGGTTTTGGACCATGTTCCCCAGGGCGGCCATCAGGCGGCCGGTCTCCGTGCCGTTGCTGCCGGAAACCTCTACGGTCAGGTCTCTATCGGCAATCCTGTCGGCAGTTTCCATGGCGGCGTTGAGCGGTCTGGTTATGCTGCCGACAATCCAGAAAGTGACCAGTAAGGCGACGCCCGTCGCAATGACCATGATGGCGATGATCGCGAAGCGCGCCGAACTCGCGGCTTGGACGGTCTCGCCTGCCTCCAGTTTGGCAACCTGCCTGATCTCCCCATCCAGTTCCGCCAAGGCCGCCTGGTAGCTTTCACGGGTCGTCTTAATTTCCCTGAGAGCCTTTGATGCCGTCTCTTTTTTACCCTCTGTCAGAAGATCGGCCACCTGTTTCTGTGCAGCCACAAAAGGGGCCCTCTTGGTGGCGACTGCCTGGAACAACGCTTTTCCCTTTTCCGAGGTCAGCGAATTCTTGAGATTATCCAGATTTTCGACGCTGGCTTTCTGATTGGCGGCTGCGGCGCTAAGTTCAGTCGCCACAAGTGCCTGGTCAGTAGCCTTCATGGCATCTTCAATATGGAGCGCACTTGAAGAGACAGCCAGGGTTACTTCAGCGATGCTTTTCAGCTGAGGTATTCGGGTATTTGTCAGGGTAGTGATGTCCCCGTCCAGCTTTGAGATCGCGTAGAGGGCAGTAAGAGCGACTATCGCGCAGCTAAACATGATGGTGCCAAAACCTATAAACAACTTAAATCTGATTTTCAGGTCTCCTTTCATCCTTTTGTACCTCCTTATTGATTGTCTTATTTATGATAATGAAAAATAAAAAAATTACATCTAATTAGACAGGAATTGTATGGCTGATATATGTAAAAAAATATAAGGATGCTAGTTATGCAACACATTGAGTAGTATAAATCAGGGCCAGTGATAGTCAAGGTTCAGTAATTTAAAATTCTACGTTAGAGTTATAAATATCAGCGACGCGCTATTATAATAAAAGGACCATCGACTGCTTTATGCTACCATTCCTGGTTCGGTTGGCTTCGTGCGGAGCATCTAATCTATTGACGGACTGATCCTTTTTATAGGTAAGTCTCGACTTATTGACATAGCTTTTGATTGTTGCAAGAACAAACTGGAGTTTCGAGTTTTTACTGTTGGATAAAAGGTTACGGTTGCTTGCCGGGAGGTCATTCCTGTCATCAGTCTCCGAAAAAAATAGGAGCTTGAACTAGCTTGTACAGTATTGGCGGCATTTGGTGTGTGAGCAGAAATCTACCATATTACCACCACTGTTTTATTATTGAAAAATAAAATTACTGTATTAATGAGGTTTGTGAGGGGTTACACGGAGTTGAATTGTGTAAACATTGCTGTTAAATTTAAGCTGTAGCACAGTTGTAAGACCACAAAGGTAGTCCTTGATGTGTGCGCTGGACGGCAGAGGGTAATTCGGGTTTGGTTTAGCTTGCCGCATGTCAGGAAAGTGTGCGCATCAGGCGGGAGGAAGCTATGAAGAGAGTCTATCTGGTAGCCGGTCCTGCGTTACTGCTTGCGGCGCTGCTAGCTGCCGCGCCTTTGCTGGATGCTGCCGCGGAGGTGCGCGTCAATGTAAACCTCGGGCCTCCGCCCATCGTAGTAGCCCAGCCTCCGGCGATGGTGATGGTGCCCGGCAGCGAGGTTTACTTCGTGCCGGATGTTGATTACGACGTTTTCTTTTACGACGGCTTCTGGTGGTCGCCACGCGGGGAACGCTGGTACCGTGCCCGCGCCTATAATGGTCCTTGGAGGGTGGTGTCGCGTCGGGTCATACCTCCCCCTTTGTTCCGCGTTCCGCGGGATTACAGGCGTGTCTACCTGCGGGAGCGCCATGTGCCCTACGGTCAGTGGAGGCGCGAGTGGAGAGAGCGCGGCCGGGGCAGGGGAGGCGAGCGGGGCGAATTCAGGGGGCGCGGGGAGCATGGCGAGCGTGAACATTGGGATCATGGTGAGCGCGGGGAACATAGAGAGCGCTGACCGGCGCACAAAGGGAGGGGCTTGGTTGGGGAATCTGCCTCTAATCCGCGAAGCGGAGTGCTGACCACCAGGCGAAAAGGACGACGCTGGCGCTGGCCAAAGCCAGCAGCGCGTTCACCAGGCGCCCAGGTCGTCCTAAATATCCCACCAGGTACTCAGCCGTCAGCCCCAGGCAAAATCCGAAGCAAAAGCCGAAAAGGTGCGCGCCGAGGTCGGTCTGTTTCCCCTCCGTCCCGAGTAGGGCCAGCAGCGAGAGGGCGGCTGCGACGGGAAGCGGCCAGTGCCGGCGCAGGTGGTGCCGGTAGCGCACCATGCTGATGGCTCCCAGGATGCCGACAGCTCCGAAGACGGCGGTCGAGGAACCGACCGAACTGTGGCTTGGCAGTTGCACCTGCGCGTTGGCGAGGTTGCCGAGCACGCCGGAGGCAAGCAGCAGGCTCCAGGAGAGTCCGGAGCCGAGGTCGCGGCAGAGATACACGACGAAGAAACCGCCGATCGTCAGGTTGCTGAAGAGGTGCAGCCAGTCGGCGTGGAGGGTGAGAGCGGTGACTAAGCGCCACCACTGGCCGTCCAGGATCTGGCTGGCATGGGCGTTGCCGATCTCGGTCCAGTCAATGGGATGTCGGCCCAATACCGTGAGGTCGAGGCCGGTCAGGTTATGGAAGGTGGCGAGCAGAATGAGCACCGAGAGGGTCGGCAAGGTGTTCTCGATCATGGGGCGGACCGGTGGTACAAGGGGAGGCCAGTTGCGGTTTTCCTCCACGAAGCGGTGCAGTTCGCTGCAGGCCGCGTCGAGGTCCGGCTCGGGGACCAGCAGTTGCCATCCAGCCTCGCCCCGCTCGACCCGGTTCTCGATGAAGCGGGACTCCAGCACCAGGGACCAAAGGCGCGCGCGCCGCTCCGAAAGGGAAACGGTACCCCGCCGATCCACACGTGCAGTTGAGATGGCAAGCCACTCTTCCTCGGGCTCATCGTTTAGTTCCGGCAATACCGGCTGTTCAGGCTGTTCTGGCTCCCAATCCATGGCGCCAGTATCGCAGAAAGTTCCACCGGCGTCATCAAAGAATGTACTTCGGAGGGCGAAGGGAGGCGTTCAACGCGAGCATCAGTACATAAAAGGGGCTGGCGCCGATCCTCAGCCCGCGCGTCCCTATCTTTCAAGGGGGGTGTGCTCTGGCGCCAGCTTACCTCGTCCCTGACCCGACTCCACCTGGGGAGGGGTAGTTTCTGGTAGCTTGCGGAGGAGGGTCGGGGTGGGGGGCAGCAGCCGCAAGGGGAGGGGGGACTAGGGCGGAAGTTCATCCCTACTAAGGAAAGGAATTGATGCACCGGCCGGCTTGACTATTTGTGCCTCGGTGTTAAAAGAAATTTAGGAGCGATGGTTTCGGCTGTAATGTTGCATCCGGGGGTTCCAGGCAGGAGGCTTAGGGCTGCAGACTAAAAAGGGGGTTATAGATGGCAAAAATACCGTACGTGGACAAAAGTATCTGTATCAGCTGCGAACTGTGCGTCAACATGGTCCCGGCAGTCTTCCGCATGAGTGATGACGGCTTTGCTGAGGCGTATGACCCGACCGGTGCTTCAGAAAAGGAAATTCAGGATGCGATTGAAAACTGTCCCGTTAGTTGCATTCACTGGCAGTGACGCTCGCTGGCTCCGGCGCGTTGCACGGGCGGGTTGGTCCAGTGGCCGGTTTCGGCATCCTTCCCGCAGGTGGCCGATCCGGCAGCGCTGGCATCGCCGGCTCTGCCGCCTTGGGAAAAGGAGATATGTCAACATGATCACGGAGAGTATCAGGTCGTTCGTCGAGGAGAACGGGCATGCCTTTGTCGCGACTGCGGACTTGGCGGGAAATCCCCATCTTGCCGGGGGGAGAGGGGTGTCGGTCCCGGAGAAGAATCTACTGGTGTTCGAGGCCTGGTTCTGCGTGACTACGTTGAAAAATTTGCAGGCCAACCCGAAGGTTGCCGTGGCGATTGTGGATCCGGCCACGGGTAAGGGCTACCAGTTTTATGGCCGGGTGGAAAGCCAGAAGGATACTGCCCTGCTGAACGGTTTTCTTCCCGACCAAGAGCCTTCCGACCTGCCACAAGTGCAGTGGAGGCTCGTGGTGCGGGTTGAAAGTGTCATGGTGTTCACAGCCGACGCCCACTCGGACCGCCCTCTCGGGTAGGGGGAACCGGCTCGGAAAGTCACTTCTCTTTGGCGGCTTGCAGCAGGATTTCCTCAGCCTTCGGGACATCCTCCTCCGCCACGTCTATTTCGACAGGAAAGCCTGTTTGCGCCGGCGCAGCAGCAACGAAGTACTCGATTCCACCCTTGTGCAGCAACCCCTCGACTCGAGCTTGGTCGGCAGCGTCCTTCGGATCGTAAAATCTCATCATGGTACCTCCCTCAGCCGCAGTTTCCGGCATGCTCTCTTACTTAAACTCACCCACCTAGCGCCAACCTTCCGCAGACCTGAGTTTTCCCTTTCCTGCAAGTGGAGGGGCGAACACCCTCATTCCCCTGCCGGCCTCCCACCTGGAGGAGGGAGGTGACGGCGCAAGCTCAGGGCTGATCAGCCAATCGTTGGTAGATATAGCAATTTTACCTTTTCGGCGCTCGTTCCACAAAGGCAAATTCATCTGTCAGCTCAGCGGACCAGGTCTATGATGATGGCGGTCAGGAGCAGCAAAAGGTAGAGAATGGAGCCTTTAAAAAGCGGGCGGCAATCGGGGCTTTGGTACAGGTAATGACGGCAGGCAAGCAAAAAGGTGCAGCCAAGTGCCAGCGAGCAGAACGCATAGCCCCGGGAGCAGGGTCCGGCGCAGTAAAGCAGCAGGCTGGCCGGGATCTGCGCCAGGACACAGAGGCAGATGCTTGCCCGGGTGGTCCGGTCGCCCTTTACCAGCGGCAGGACCGGCACGCCGGCCGCACGGTATTCCGTTTTGTGGGACAGAGCCAGTAGCCAGAAGTGGGGAGGCTGCCAGATGAGTAGCACCAGGAACAGCGTCATGGTGGCCGCATCGGGCGTGGCACCCACGGCGGCGTTTCCTATCAGGACCGGGATGGCGCCGGGAAGCCCGCCCAGGACGGCGGCCCAGTGCGTGTACGGCTTCAGGAAAATGGTATAGCAAAGCACGTAGCTCAGTGATGCGGCGACCAGCAGCAGTACGACCCGGGCGTTCAGCCCCGTCGAGGCGACCGCCAGCGCGGCGCTGGTCAGTAGGGCCGCGCTTAGCAGGGCGGGCCCCGTGCCGACGCGCTCCAGGGCAGCGCTTCGTAGCGCCAGGCGCGCCATGCGCCGGTCGGTACTGCGGTCCAGGACGCTGTTGGCGAGGGCCGAGCCTGCCGCCATGAGGAACAGGCTCGC
>TBL_comb47_HYPODRAFT_10006200_pt1 | contig 12992 bp, 12 predicted proteins | sample TroBogypolimnion_40_FD_10682 | JGI IMG/M metagenome (IMG submission 10682)
TCACGCAAAGTCGCAAAGACGCTAAGGTTAATATGCTCATCGTTAATTGTATATGCTTTCATATTTAATTCTTCAAATGATTTTCAGAATAGTCATTTTGAATTTATTTTATTTCTTTGCGTCATTTGCGTGAGGCAAGCAGTTATTTAGGAGGCACTAAAGCACAAAGGAACACAAAGCGTTTATCTCCAGGCGCTAACGCTTTTTAAAATTAACCATCAACCACTAACAGGTGTAGAAGTAAAATAACGATACACAAAAGCAAATTGTGAATACGACAACTTTAAAAGTTAATGTTCAAGAGCGGATTTTTAAGGCTTCAGAGTAAAATGTTAATACTCAAAAGCAAATCGTTAAAGCTGCGAAGTAAAACGGTGATAATATAATGGATAATTTTCAGGCTACGAAGTGCAATATTGATTCATAAAAGCAAAATGGTGAATGTAGGAAGTAAAACGGTGTATGGTGAAAGTCATTTATTGATCCTTGCAAGATCGTTGTGATAGTTCCACAGCGCGTGTAGCTATCACAACTGATATTGTAGTTTTGCTTAATTTTTATAGGTTATGAAGCCGATACCGGCGACCTGATTATATTGTGGTGAACTGGTGCCAAATGCTGCCTTGATGTAAAGCTTATCTCCTTTGCCTATTTCTGTAAGGCCTGTTGTAGGGGCATAGAACTCGGTATTGCGAGCCATGCGGCCGTTTGACAGGTCATTTTCTGCTTTTAAGACGATCTTATTGGCATTATCCATGGCATTGTAAAATTCCTTGAGTGCAGTAATAGTTAAATCGGGCTCATTGGGAATATATTCCGGAATTAATTCGAGCTGGCTGATCAGTTTTTCGAAATTAGAGAGCCGTTGGTTATAGCTCATCTGTGAAATGGAGATCTGAACCGGTCCTTCGATAACTACTTCGGGAGTCTGGAGTGGTAATTTTTTCCCTGCCCTGGCACCTCTAAGTTTACGAATAATGGCCAGGATCTCCTGATCCATTACATCGGTTGTCTGGGAGGATTTTAGAAAATTGAAAATGCGATTTACCAGTTTTAACAGCGGTTTATAAGTGACTGTGCGCCGTTCGATGGCTACGCGGTAAGCAGAGAAGGCTGCATTCATCATTATGATCGATGAATGGGCCGATGTGGATTTGGCCTCAAGGGCAGGAGTTTTGAATAGCGGATTGGCAGGATTGTACATATCGCCGTATCCTTTAATTACACTGATCAATTGATCAAAATTTTTAAGATTGCCGGAATGACTGGCTTCAGAATTACTCATCATTGATTTGTTTAAATTAGTAAATCAAGAAATAATAAGAATTATCCTAATTTACAACAAATCAATGACAAAAAGTAATTTTGAAGCTATTTTATTTCTCTTTAGAATTCAGACAAATTGCTAAAATTTGAACTGTTCACTTTTTGGTAGCGAAGTAAATAACTTGAATTCCAGTTTTGACCCTGGGGCTATAATCTTTAACCCGGTTAAGAATAAGATTAAGATATCGACCCAAAATGAACGGTTTTTAGAATACCATTGTTCAAGCTCACCCTTGTATGGAAATATAACTGTTTTATGGAAATCTAATTTTTTTTACGGGGTAAAAAAAATCCTTTGATACAATTTAGATTTCTTACGCATATTTGGATGTGATTTTTTGATTGTATACCTGCTCCCTCGTAGGCAGGACCTCCTTCAGTAAAGATTCCTCTAACAGTATCAAAATGTTTTAGATCATTAAATTAGGCCTACTACGATACATTATTTTACATGAACTACTTTCCTTAAATTGCTGTAATTATGTGTGAAGTTTTCAGTTTTTGTTAAGATTTTGGCTAACCTAAGAGTTTCAACAACAGACTTTCTGTCCTTTTTTTCAGCTTTTATTTGTTTGGCTAACGAGTTCAATAGTTTTAATTGATTTTCCATACTGTTTCGTTTTTATACTTACAAATATATTGATTTTTTAGATTTATTGCTAAAATTTGAACTGTTCACTTTCAGGCAGTGAAGGGAATAGTTTAAATTCCAGTTTTGTGCCGGGGGCAATAATCTTTAAACCGGTTAAGAATAAGATTGCAAAATCAACCCAAACTGAACGGTTTTTATAATACCATTGTTCAAGCTCACCCTTGTATGGAAAGATTACTGTTTTATAGAACTCTTTTGGATCCATATCCGAGTCTGTTACTAACCGTTCTTCATCGCGAAAAATAACAGAGGATATGCCTGTTATGCCTGGTCTTGACTGATAAATAATTGCTTGTACTTCCGGGGTATAGAGATTAAACCCCTCCTGAAGCATCGGGCGAGGACCCACAAAACTCATCTCTCCGAATAGGACGTTTAGGAGCTGGGGTAACTCATTGAGTTTTGTGATTCTTAATATCCGGCCAATCTTAGTAACTCTTGAATCATTCCGTAAGGTGATAGTTCCACCTGGTAATGACTCCGAATTTTTCAACATCGATGCAAATTTTTTTATACCAAAGGATCTGTTCCTGAAGCCAATTCTATTTTGTAGATAAAAAATATATCCATTATTAAAGATTATTAAGCAAACGATTATAATCAGGAATAAAGGAGAAATAAGGATAATCAGGAATAAAGAAAAGAAGATATCAAATATTCTTTTGAAAAACATGTACATAAAATATTATAAAAGAAAGGAGAATTTAAACTAGGAAAATTATGACACTAGTTTAGAATTTTATTAATGTCGCTGGATTTCCAAAATAAGTACCTGGTTTTTTTAGATTTCTTGTAACAATTGCCCCTGCACCAATCGTTATATCGCTTTCGATTTCGATTTTGGGTATAATTGTAGAATTTGTACCCATGAAGATGTTTTCACCTAATCTTACATGACCACCTAAATCTACGTTTGCCATAATTGATGAAAACTTGCCAATTTTACAATCATGTCCTATATGGCTACCCAGGTTAATAGTGACAAAATCTTCTATTATAGCATTTGTTGAAATTATAACATTCGGACAAATTATTGATCCTTCGCCAATTTTTACGAATTTTCCAATAATTGTGTTTGTAGCAATGTATGTAAAAAACTGAACTCTCCCTTTTAGATTTGATGAAATTCTTTTTTTTGCTACAGGACTTGAAACGCATAATAATACAAAGTCATTCTCTGTAAAATTAAATGTTTCTGGTATGCCTACTATTGAGTAATCGGAAGGATAGGTGTTTAGAATATCAGTTGTTCGATTATCAAGGTATCCAACGATATTCCATTCTTCATTAAATCCAGGTAGTAATACAAGCCATGATTCCATTTCGCGGCCAAAATCACCTGCCCCTACAAGATAAAGATTTTTTCTCATTTAAGATTCTTATATGGTAATTAATTATGCTGCGCTTATTAGGCTTTATAAAAATAAAATTTGTAATTAATTTAAAGTGACATTATGATTAAATATCAATATCAATTAATTCACAAAAATCTAATTGTCCAACATCCATGATTAATGCACTCCAAATCAGACCTTCTCCAAATGCTGCCATACAAATTTTATTTTTACCTGTTAATAATGATTTTCCCAAATTGTATGTTATGGCATTTGGAATGGTCACACTGGCAGAATTACCCAAATTTTCGACAATATTTGTTGGCATTTTAGCTGGTGGTATATTCAACTTTTTAGCAAGCTTATCCAACATGAATTTGTTAGGCTGATGCATCATGAAATAGTCAATATCATCAACAACCAGACTATATTTATCCAAAAGTTCATTAATCATTGGAGGAATCTTTTTCATGACAAAATTGAATATTTCTGTGCCGTCCATATAAATATGATTATCATTTCTTAGATTTCCTGATTCATCCTCTTTCAATTGATTTGTTGCTTCATTGTAAGGGTTTTTTAAACCTCCAGCCGGTATAATAATTGTTTCAGCGCCTTTCCCATCCATTTTCATAAACTGGATAATTTCTGAAGATTCTTTATTCTCTATTATTGTAATTGCTGCTGCATCTCCTAAAAGAGGGTAAAAACTTCTGTCTTTTGGGGAGGATTTTCTGCTTAAAATATCAGCGTTTACAAGAGCTACTTTTTTTATCCCAGGTTGATCTAATAACATAAATGCCTGCATTAAGCCAACCATAAAACCACCACAACCTTGATTAATATCTAAACAAATCATATCTTCTTTTAGCTCTAATTTCCCTTGAATTATGTTTGAAGTAGGTGGAAGGATATAATCCGGAGTATTTGTTAATAAAATAATGGCATCAATTTCATCTTTAGCTAGTAAATTATTTTCAAATAAATAATTGAAACCATAAATGCAAAGATCTGAAATACAGGCCTCTGTTTTAACGATTCTATGCTTATTAAATCCCATCAATTTTTTAAGTTGGAGAGTCTGATTCACACTAAAGTTATAGTTATGCATCTCGTCTTCAAAAAGCACCTCATTCTTAGGGATAATTGATAGAATCCCGGTTATCTGTTTATTTTTAAAATTTAAATACATATGCTATAAATTAATTTTTAAACTATTGGGCCACCTAAAGTAGACCATCTCACCAAACGATCCATTACAAACATACCATCCCATGGGGATTCAAAATTTAGCATTTTCCCTATTTCAGGGAAACGCATTACTCCTTTGGAAACAGCTTTTTCTGCATATTGTAAAGCGCGTGGCCCGGAAGCGGCAAGACCAATCGTTTGGATATCATTATCAATAAATATTAATGTGTCCTCAATGTTTTCAATAGGATGAATATTTATAACCCTGGAATAAATCGGTGGATTTAATGTTGTTTCATCAGAATATAAAATTGTCCAGGTAGAGTCTTCACTTTCCCATACTTTTCCTTTGAAATCGTAAACACCTCTGGCCGAATGAATGGCTGCAATTTGTTCGGGACTTACATAGCCTTTGGGAATTTGCAAAGCTGTCTTTTTCAAACCTTCAGCTAACAATGCAGCAAAATCTTGCGGACTAATCTTTCCTCCTGTTTCAATATACAGATTATGCGGTGACGCACACCCTGTTTGATCAAAAACACTAACATCAACAGCTACTTTACGCGCTAATTTTTTGACTAATCTTGGTTCCATCAATTTATCACGCGCAATGACTGAAAATGATAATTTTGGTCCAAATATAATATCTTCACAATCTATCCGGGATGAAAAATTTGATACAGTTTCAATGGCCTCTTTGCCACCCCATGCTATTCTAACATTAGCTGATTCGGACATTATCTTACCCAATGTTTTGTCTGCATGATTAAAGTATATTACAGCAATGGTTTTAAGAAGATCATCTCCTTTAATAGTATATCCACCAGGAGTTGTAAAGGATGTGTTTTCAAAAGCTCTAAGTAAGGTTGCAAAAACTCCATCATCCCTGGATGAAATTTTTAAAAGATTTATATTTTTAGTAAGTATGGATTGAATTAATGCAAACATGCCTAAAACTTGCACATTGCCAGCTAACCAATGACACACCAAGCCTCGTTGATTAGCTTTTATATATTGAATGTTCGATTCTAATATTGGTAAAAAAGTATCAATATGTAATCTATTTCCTCTTAATCCAATGGTTGATATGCGAACAAGATGTTCAGGAGAACACCAGGCAGAAAGAAACGAAAGCCCTTTTTCTCTTAATTCTTTAATTTGGGGATTATCGGTTTCTGACCATTTTAATGAAACTTTGGCAATAAGGCCAATTAGTGCATCAATAGGCTGATTTCGTAACCAATCTTTTGATCTCTCTAATTCTTTTATTAATTGGAGTAATTGTTCTTTAGATTCACTAACGTTTATTTTAGCACCCTTCCAAAATTCAAATCTAAAAGATTCCTCTGTAGATGGATTTTGCGTTAAATTTACAGAGGTGAATGTTAGTTTGTTAGCCAGTATATCACCACATCCACGGATTTCGGCTTTTTTTAGCCTGCCTATTATTTTGAATCTGGTTCCACTTCGACCAAAAGAACAGGGACTTTCATCAATAAAACCTAAATCATCAGTTAACACTACATTGCCTGGATAAGAATGCGGTATGGGGGAAATAAATTCAAGCATACCTATATTGCCGGACGGGAGGGCCTTTTTTGTAATGGTGTCTCGAACTATTATTTCTGAATACAAGGAAGTGTGTTTGAAACCGCATTGACAATCCGGGTAGTTAAGACCCATTTGTTCTGTAAAACCATAAATGTCAATAATGTCCGATTCTTCAATTCCGAATAACTTCGAAGCATTTTGGTTGAACACCTCTCTCGTTACTTTTTCATTTTCAAGTTTTTTCCAACCTCCAATATGAATGACTTTAGAGCCTTTCGGAAGTTGGAATAAGTTCTCATTTTTTTTATTAGGCTTTAAAACTTCGGAATATAAAATATAGGTAAATCCGAAAACGACAACTGGCTTTTCTTTATTAAGATTTGTTATGAAATCAAGTATTGCATCAGTATCAAAGTAGTACTTATTTTCTTGTACTTTTAGGAAATATCCTGCTTCACTTGCAAAATTAAGATAACCACTAACCGCGGCAAACCGAGCACCTAATAAATGCCGATTTTCTGCTTGTGGATTTACATCCATTATAAGAAATGGTTTTCTCTCTTTACCAATAAACTCCTGGATTACCTTGATCATTACTTTAGCCTGTCTTCTGGCTGTAATTTTGTCAATGGTTACAGAACTTGGAATGCCAGATGTAGCAGAAGATTGAAGAGTCATTTTTATCTCCTCTTTATTCACAGAAGAGAGGTTTTTCCCTAATTCTTTGAATACGCTTACTGAAACAGCAGGAATATCTTCAACCCTTCCTGTAAAATCAGTTGGAATAAAACCTTTGTTTTCACAAAATTTTTTATATAATCCATTATTATTGTAATGAAAGGTCAATTCTTCAATTAAGGCTGCTTTGAAAATTGCCTTTGTTTCTTCAGTTTTTTTCAAAAACGGATCAAATTCGATCAACTGTTCTGTAAGCAGTTTTTCCATCAGAGACTGTTTTTTAAAATACCTAGTAGAAAATCTTTTGACAAGGGTATTGGATTTCCTTTGCCACCTTTATCGCCAAGCGCATTAGATAAGAAATTATCGTCATTTATAATTTTTTCTTTAAAAGCACCAAGGCGTTGTATTTCAGCATTAATATTCATTTTTATTCGTATATCTTCAATCAGGTTCAAAAGCCCCTTTCTGCCATTTTTAATTCCTGCGTTTTTAGCAAGAAGATTGTATTTTTCATTTATTTCTGGATTTTGACTATTAGCTTCAATTACACCTGGAAGAACAATTGCAATGGCTACAGCATGTGAAATTCCAAACCCGGATAGTTGATGTGCCAGTGCATGCGCTGCTCCGACGATGCAATGATTTTGTACAATGCCACCCAAATATCCAGCCATCTGCAGTTGATTGATAACCTCTGATTTTCTTTCGTTAATTCCAATTTCCCAGGAATCATTTATTATTTGCAACCCTTTTTCTGCAAAAACGTTAGCAATTGGATTTTCAATTATTGAAACATAACCTTCGATAATATGAGAAATTGCGTCAATCAATGATGCTAATATTATTTTGTCTGGTGTATTAACGATTAATTGAGGGTCGAGGATAATAACATCCGGAATATAATCATTAGTAACAATCATCTCTTTTGATTTAGAGATCGGATTATAAATGACTGAGGCGGAGGATATTTCCGATCCACTGCCTAAAGTTGTTGGCATTATTACAAATTTTGTTTTCCACTCTAAATAGGCAAATTTTGGATTTTTGGTATCAAAAAAGGGAAATTCATAGAATGTTCTGGCCAGTTTTGCTCCATCAATAACAGAACCACCACCAATTGCAATGATAAGGTCGGGTTTCAATTGTTCAAGGAGATTTACTGTAGGAAGAAGCTCATCTATTGTAGGTTCTCCGTTCCAACTTTTTGAAATAAAACAAATATCAAAAGCCGACAATGATGATTTTATTGTTGAAATAAGAGCTTCGGTTAGATTGGAACCATGAATAATTGCCGCTCGGGAACATGGATATTTTTTAAGCCCCTTAATAGAATTAATTCCAAAAAGTAATGTTGGCTGTTTTAATAAAAATTTTGAATACAAACCTGATGGATTCCACATATAATAATTATTGTTTTAACAAATGCCTTTGTATTTTTCCATTTGAAGTTTTTGGTATTTCATCAATCCATTCGAATGCTACGGGCATTTTATAAAACTCCAATTTACCCTCAATTTGTTTTTTTACATAATCAAACGAGAATTCAGAGTTTTCTTCCTTTACCAAAAATGCTTTTACAACTTCTCCTAAAAGGCCTTTGGGATCAGGAATGCCGATACATGCACATTCCTTAATTTCACTTATTGCAATAATGACAGATTCAATTTCAACGGGACTTACTTTTTTACCGCCAACATTAATTAGGTCTTTTTTTCTGCTTTTTAGGTGGATAAACCCTTGGTTATCAATTGAGCCCCAATCACCGGTTCTGAAATAGCCATCTGATTGTGATTTTAAGGTAAGAAAAGGGTCTTCCCAATAGCCTAATGAAACTGTATTTCCTTTAACACAAATTTCTCCTTCCGAATTAGTTGGTAAAATCACACCAGTTTCATTCATAATAACAACAGATATTGGAGGAGTTGCTTTACCAATTGAATTAATATATTCTTTTTGCGAATGGAATTCAATGAATGTAGACCTGGAAGCTTCAGTTAAACCATAGTGCATACAAATTTTTGTATTTGGCAATAAGTCTGTCAATAAGATTTTATCTTCAAGCTCCATCGGAGCACTGCCAATCTCCAAATACTTTAATTGATTTGCAAAGTTCGCAATTCGTTGACCGCTCATCCGTTTTATATAAAGCCAACTTGAAGGGACCATAGCCATTCCTGTAACCGCATTGAGCTCTATCTCTCTGAATAGTTTTTTAACATTAGCAAAACTACCAAGTAAGATCATAGTACCCCCTGAGTGCAATACACATCTTAATCTGCCTAATCCAAATGAATGAGAAATTGGCAAAGCCAATATTTCAATGTCGTTTTGATTGTTTCCAATAAAAGCATTGATGTTTGTTGCTGCAGCCGTAATGTTTTTATGCGATAACATGACACCTTTAGCCTGTCCTGTTGTACCAGTCGTAAAGATTATATCAGCAATTTCATCCGATTCAGGAAAATCAATAAGATTTGTTGTGTTAAGGTCATAATTCAGATTGTGAAATATACTTATGTCAATTAAATTGGAGAATTGTTCTCCAATTTTAGATAAGCCAACAATTACTGATGGTTTTGTTTTCTCAAAAATAAATTGAAACCGATCTTTATTTATTTCGGGATCAATGGGTACGACAATTGCACCACATAAGTGAGCTCCGAAATAGGCAAAAATAAAACCAGGATCTTTATTGGCAGAAAGAATTATACGATCACCTTCTTTTATTTTGAATTTGTTGATAAAGTACTCTTTAGCTGCCAATATTTTACTGGTTAACTCCCAATATGAAATTTTTTTATTGTCATAAATTATAGCATTTGCATTAGGGGTTAAATCAGCAATATGAAATATTTTTTCGACAATACTTTGGTAAATCATCTTTAATTGTATCTATATTACTCCTTTTCGCTCATTTATTGCAGCTACAATATCACTTACATCCTCAAGATCCATAATTTCTTCTGGTTCAAATGAAATCTGGAATTCTTTTTCCAATTCAGAAATAATGATTAAATGTCTTAAAGAATCCCATTCCTGGATATCTCCTATTGCGGTTTCTTCATTAATTAACTCCGGTGAAACTTCAAGTACTTTCGCAATAATATTTATTACATCTTTCTCGCAATCCATAATATTCTTCTTTTTTAAATTAAAGTAAAACCTCCATCAATAATTAAGTTTGTACCTGTAACCCACTTACTGGCATTTGATAACAGGTAAATAACTGCCCATGCTATCTCTTCAGGTTTTCCGAATCTTTTTAATGGGTACCTGGAGCGCTCTTCAAGCAATTGTTCATTCGTTAATATATCATCTTTGAATATATTTGTTTCAACTACGCCGGGATTTACACAATTGACACGTATGTTTTTGCTTGCTAAATCGAGAGACATACCTTTAACAAGGCCATTTATGGCCCCTTTAGTTGATGAATACATCGAAGCTCCAACTGAAGAACAAAGGACACCGGATATTGAGGAAATAAATACAACAGAAGAATCTTTATTCAGTTTCTTTTTTTTAAGTATCCTTTGAGTAAGCAATGTTGGAGCAAAATAGTTTACCGCAAAAATTTCACTAAGGCTTTCTTTATTAACAAATTGAAAAGGAAGCAGTTTATTAAATCCGGCAGAATGTACTATCCCATCAAGAGGCAATTCTATGGAATTAACGATTTGCTCAATATTTTCATCTATGCAGAAGTCTGCTATTATCATAAGATGATTATTGCCTTCTAAGCTGTCGTTTGTTTCTTTTAGGTTCTTTTCATCTCTACCTGTAATTATAAGTGTAGCCCCCATTTTTGAGCATTCAATAGCAGTTGCTTTGCCAATACCTGACGAAGCGCCTGTTACAAGAATCGTTTTACCTACCAATGAAAATGGATTATACATAATTTAACTACAATTTTGAATTTACAATTTCATATAGTTCCTTGATTGTTGAAGAATTACGAATGTCATCACCCTTAACTGTAACGTCATATTCTTCATCAATCATTGCAATAACGGATAATCCAGTTAAGGAACTCCATTCTTCCAAATCCCGGAACCTGGTTTCTAGTGTAAATTCTGAAGTGTCAGTATCATCGAATTGCGCTGCAAAGTTTTCAATAAATTTATCCGGATCCATAATTTTAATATTTTGTTATATTCGATTTATTTAGTGAAGAATTTAAAATGATTTTATATGACTGCAAAGTTGTATATTCCTTTTCAAATAGTATCCTTGCATTCACCGATTTTATTTTAAGAAGTTCAGTTTCATCTTTTAGTTTTGCAATTATTGCATTAAATTTGTTAAGATCACCCGAAATTACTTTATAACCACATCCTGCTTTTTCTACTACATCGCCAATATCACTAACCGAATCTGTACAGGCAATTACAGGTAATCCAATTTCGAGATTGGAGGTTAATCGGGAAGGGAAATTGGGGATTGTAAATTTGGGATTTAAAAAAATTAGACCAATATCCGAAGCAATAAGCATATCTTTAAAAGAATCAGCTGATACCCTTTTTTGAAGGATCACATTTTTAGATTTTCCTTCACTTAGGAATTCGTCAATTATTGGATACCAGGTTCCCTCACCGACAATAAGAAACCGTACATTTTCATTTTCCTTTTGATTTTTAAGAATCTGTAGAAGAAATTCAAGACCCTGTGCAATTCCTAAATTTCCTCCATAGATTAATAATAATTCATTTTCTCTTATTGAAAAGTCTTTGCGGATTTTTTGACGAATTTCAGATCTCTTTGATTTTTCGATATTCCCTCTATCTTTTAAACTGTTGGCACAAACCTCCACTTTTGATGGGGATAGGAATGAATTATGCTTAAGCAAATATGAAACATTTGCCAGCGACATACAACCTATTCTATCCGATAATTTGTACGTTATTCTTTCCTGGTTCCGGAAATGCCAATAGATTGGATTCCATTTTGAAAATAAACCCAGATCTAAAGCGTTCTGAGGGAAAATATCTTTTAAAAGAAGATAAGTTGTTGCAGATTCTGATCGGCTCTTTAAATATTTGATAATTCTGTTGTACTGAATTGGTGGAGTAGAATAGATAATCAAATCAAAGCTTATTTGCGAAAAATATTGGTTAATCGCATTAATATATTGGGTTTGTAACCTTAATAAGGCAAACCCCTTTAAAAAATAATTTGGATTTGAAGTAATATTGCCAGTTTTGACCCTTAATACTTGAATTCCTTTTTCTTCAGTAAGATGAGTTTCTTTTCCATATCTTTTTTCTGATGAACATGCGACATAAACCTGATGACCATTTGATGTAAATTCATCCATTAAATCGGTATATAGATTCGATTCGGATGAATGGCGAGGATAAGCGATCGTTACGAAAATAATATTCACATTAAATCTTAAAAGGTTTTTTTAATAAATAATTACAACAAAAAATTGTCCTCAATTAATTTTTCCTTTTGCTCCTTGTTAGGGTAATTGATTAAAACAGCTTTATACGGACCTTTAAAAACAAATAAACTACCTGCCGCAGCACCAATGGTACCATAGTTATTAATTAGCTGACCAATATCTTTCAAAGAACCAGCACCGCCAAGCACTGTGATCGGCACATTTACAATTTGCCTAATCTGTGCAACTAATTCGAGATCATATCCATTCATTAATCCGTCATGATCAATCGAATTTACAACAATCTCACCGGCACCCATTTGCTCAACTTGAATTGCAAAATCAACCGGAGAAAGGCCGGTAGCTTTAGTACCGTTGTAAGTGTATATTTTATATTGTCCGGATTCTGATTTCTTGATATCCATTACGATTACGACACTTTGATTGCCAACAATCGCTGCGATTTCTGTAATCAATAAAGGCCTCTCAACTGCAATGGAGCTTAAGGCTACTTTCTCAACTCCCAAACTAAAGATTCGTTGGGCCTGGGCTGCAGTTTTAATGCCACCACCATAACATAAGGGCATCCGACACTCTGCAGCAATATATTCGATTAATTGATAATCAGGTTCGCAATTTTGAGATGTTGCATCAATATCGATCACCATTAATTCATCAACCTCTTTTTCATTGAAGATCCGAACAGCATTTATTGGATCACCAACATATTTAGGATTACAGAAGTTGACGGTCTTTACCAATCCATTTTTATGGATGAGCAGACATGGGATTATGCGTGGGCGGAGCATTTTGTTAAAGTTAAGGTTATTGATATACAGGTAAGGAAAATGTGAGGGGGAGAGAGGGTGAAAGG
>TBL_comb47_HYPODRAFT_10006202_pt1 | contig 12984 bp, 11 predicted proteins | sample TroBogypolimnion_40_FD_10682 | JGI IMG/M metagenome (IMG submission 10682)
GCTGGTTCATGCTGCACGTCGCAAGCTAATCATTGCCGTGCCTGAGTTCCCAAAAGTGACAGTGAAGGAATCGCCGCGCGGCTGGTTCAACACACGCGAGTACAGGCGTTTGTGGTGCGCTGCGTCCCGTTACATTGGCGAGCGCATGGAAGTACGCAAGTACGTGGACGCAAAGGGTGCCACGCAGACGCAGTACATAAACACCAACTCCAAAGCAAAACGGCTTGGCGAGGTGATGCGCTACGTGGACATGACGGAGGACTTGCGGCGGCTGATCGTGTTCATGTGCAATAGCTATATACGGCCAACGGACATCAAGTTCATGCAACACAAGCATGTGGACGTGTTCAAAGCGCCGTACACCTACTTGCGTCTGCGCATTCCACCCACCAAAGGGCACAGCGATCCCATCACCACCATGCCAAAAGCTGTGGAGTGCTACGAGCAGTTGAAGGCGCACCACTTGGCAACTGGCCAGATTGGCAAGGAGCATGATGACGATTACGTGTTCATGCCCCAGTACAAGACGAACAGGAGCTATGCGCTGAAGCAGTTACAGCGCCAATTCGAAATACTGATGGTGGACACCAAGCTAGGGAAGGGCGCTGCTGGGGAGGAACGCACTCTGTATTCCTTGCGGCACACTGCGATCATGTACAGGCTCTTGTTTGGCGATGGCATCAACACGTTGCTGCTGGCGCGGAATGCGCGGACCAGTGTGGAAATGATTGACAGGTTTTATGCCAAGCCGTTAAGTGGCGAAATGAATATTGAGGCGCTGCAGTCGCGTCGTCGTCCTCGCAAGTTCTTTGACGGCGATATGGGGCAGCGGGCGAGTACGGCAGACATGGTGTGAAAGGCAGCTTAGATGCCGCCCCTGTCGCTGCTTATTCATGTGCCAGCTACAGTGCCCTGCAGCCCTTGCTTTCAAGCACGTCTGTGCTGTTCTGCTGCGTCTGTCGTTGCTGGAGCTGGTTGACGTGCAACAGCGCTAGCCACCAAGCGCGATGTTGACGCGCATCAACATAAAGTCCGTCTATTACGGATCCCCACATTTTTCGAAGCTACTATGGGCTTGACTGTCATGCACTAGACATGCAGCGAAGCGTTGGAAAACTTCGTTTTCACAAATGGGCGGCAAATATGAATATAAATTTGAGCAAGTTGCTTTGCGGTGCAGCGGCTGCAATTGCATTAGCGGCATGTGGCGGTGGGGGAGGTGGCGGAAGTCCTGCAGCAACAGCCCAAGCACCAGTAACTTGCACTTCTCCACAAAATCTACAAAATGGTGTATGCGTCACACCTGTGCCAGTCCCAGTAACTTATAAGTCAACAGATTGGAATGCAGCTATTGCCTGGTGGAGTGACAGCATGAGTTCTGGTTACAGCGATGCTCAAGTAAAGGCGATGATAGATCATATCAAAGCAGTGGGATATAGCGGTGTGACGTTCACATATCAACTCCAAGTAAATTTGGCAGATGGTACGATGCAATCAAATTCAGCAATTGATGCTGCTAATACCCGCATGTATCAAATGCTTGATTATGCATATTCCCAAGGGCTAAACGTTAATACTAAAGTTTACTGGAGTACGAGTGCTGCATCCAATGGGCTAAATCAATGGAATGCTAATCCTAGTTTAGCTACTGGCACGCCAACTGCGAATTGCTGGGTTGACCCAGCGCATATAACTGATGTTCAACAACCATGTGCAATGACGTTCTTGCAAGGGTTGGATAATTATTTCACAGCATATGCAAGTACCGCTAAAGCGCATCATATCTCTACAGTAATTTTGGGAACTGAGAGTGATTTTATGGCGTTTAATCAGTATCACCCACAGTGGGCAGCAATGATTGCTCACATGCGAGCTAACTACAGTGGACGGATTACTTACGACGCTATTTACGCTGCAAGGCAAGGTGAGAACTTTCCAAAGGTAACGATATGGGATGTAATGGATGTAATTGGTTTGTCGTTCTACCCAACGTTCTCTGGCGCTCCAGTAACTACCTTGTCCGCAGCGGTTACCACTTGGACTTATAGAGATGCTACCTCTATTCGCAATACAGTACATACTGATTTGAACGATCCCTGCAATTGCACACCATATACAAGCATTGTTGCTGACTTAACTCAGGTTAAAGCGAATTGGGGTAAGACTATTGTGTTTACTGAAAATACGTTCCAAAACTCGCAATACGCGATGATGAACTGGATGCCTGCCTCTACACTTATAACAGATGGGATTACTACAGACTCTGCTCAGCACGTACTCGTAGAGCAGGCTGAACTTGAAGTCATTAAGACTAGTCTGCATGGCGTGGTGACTGGGTTTCACATGATGGGTTACGATCCATGGGAATATGTAGCAGTAGCACAAAACAATGGATCGTATGCACTATGGGCACAATATGATCAGTTGATGAATACCCCAGCTGAAACGGTTATGCAAACATACTTGCAAGCAGGTCTGTAAAACTTAAACGTATAAACAAAGAAGCAGCACCTGTCGCTGCTTTTATGTTGCTCACTCTGCATTGGCCTCTACCCTACGCTTTCAAAATTTTCTGCGCTGTTCTGCTGCGTTCGTGTGCGCTGGCGCTGTGAGTGGTGTTGCAGTGCATATAAAATATTTTGAGTTATTAATATAAGGGGGTATTTGATGAATGGCTGATAAAAAAACTCTATTGACAGAACTTGCGTCACTTGTTCAGTTGGCAACTGAGCAAACTGAATATTACAAACGGAGTAATGAGTACTTATACAAGGGGCTTGCTGGAGTGTATTTGTGGTGGCGAAAGGCGCGCGAAGTAGAAGGTTTTTTGACAGAGCAGTATGCAGCACATGACATATTGACGAGAAATTATGGTGGTGAAGAAAAGTTTACGCAGGTGCTGCGGCTTGTATGGCGACTTGACTGGAGTGGTCCCAGTAAAGCTAACCTGCAGCAATGGAGTCTTGCGCTGCGAGAAATTGACAAAGAGTATCAAACTAATGTTGCAGCTTATAAAACGGAGCCAACTGAAAAGTTGATACAGTTTATTGAAGCACAAGGTGGAATACGAAAACTGATTGGTGCTGATAAGTATTTTGAGGGAGTAGATCCAAGCACAGAGTTTAAAAGGAAGAGAAAAGTTGGAAGGAGTGAAGAGGAAACGCTAAAAATTCAAAGCAAGCACTTGGAGCTTGGTGAGCTTTACTTTGCCAATTCTGCTCCATCTATATCAAGTATACAAACCAATAAAGCAATTGCCGTTAATCGCAAGGGCTATGCAATCGCACTCATTCGTCAGATTGCAGATAACAAGTTTGATGTGCTTGGCAGCGTTAACGATGATGCTCAAATATCAAGCGCAATCGTAAGCAGTTACAGGCGCAATAATGAAGCTGCACCAACTGTGTTACGGTTATTGACAGAAGTAATATGTACACAGTCTCTGCCAGTGGCATTGGAGAAGCACAGATACACGTTGACTGACGCTATCAAAGAGAAGAATAGCGAAGGAAAACCTCTGCGACAAAATAAACGTGTGCTTTTTCGTAAGTCAGAAGGCGATGTACTGTTTAGTGAAAACAGAACGGAATGCGCAGTTGTGACTATCGCTAAGCCTGTGCACATGCCACTTGCAAGTAGTGAAGATGTATTTTTAAACGTGAATGATAGGCGTTATATTGAACAAGCAATCATCCAGCAGCAGGAACTAAGCTTTTATACAACTAAAGACGATAACAAAATTCCTGCGTCTCGCACGGGTATTGCAGCAAGCCATAAGCTATTGGTGGAGAACAGGGTTACAGACAAGCAGAGAGGACTTTATTTTTACAAACTGAGCGTTGTAAATGATACAAGTCGCCCACAAGCATACTTTGCTAACGATTATACGACAGTGCAGGTATGGCAGGGCAGCATCAATCGTTTGGTGCTTGAAAAGCTCAGTGTACAGTTTGTGGGGCGTTGGCTAAGTGAATATGGGGATCACATAACACGCCCTAAGCATAAAGTGCTGCAAATTGTATTTGATAAAAGTGGTTTTGTGATTAAGCACTATGGCGAAAATGGCAATTTCTCAAATTCCTCACCAGCGTTTAACGTGTCAAAAATCGCTAATAAATCAAAGCCTATAGCGCCAATGTTTGCAACGAAAGATATACTGCCTGTGCTTGATGGTTTGATGCGCATTAATATTGATGGCGACATGGCAATTGCAGTGAATGACGATGTAATGACGATCAGCTACAAGACGGAATTGGCACAGTACACAATTGCCGTGCCCACTTGCTCAAAAGCAGGAAGGCGAAATAAAGCTGCATTTGCAGCATATGGTGGCTAACATGAGTACTGACCTCACGCCACGTTGGGCTAACTTTGCTGTATATTTGCCAGCAATTCAATATCCATTTGCCAGCACAGTTGACGATGACAAAAATAGAGATAAAAAGCGCCCATTCCCAAAAGGCATAAAGTTGACAGATTTGGATTTTCTTAATCCAAAAAGCAAGCTGTGGCACTATGGTTATGGATTGTACTCTGTTGGACAGTTTTCGAATGCCTCACCAAAAGCCTGTGCAGTTACAAATAGAGATAAAACGTGTACCACCATTTTGGGCGATAGTGGTGGCTACCAAATTGGATGCGGCACATTAAAAGGTACAGAGCACTTCAAAAAGGCTAAGACGAGTGCAGAGATATGTGAAATATGGCGCGACAGTGGTGATATACGCAAACGTATTTTAATGTGGTTGGAGGCAAACAGCGATTACGCAATGACGATTGACATGCCATTGTGGGCACGAGAGCCAGAACGCAAAGGCACGCCATTCCACAAGTGCAGCGTGGCTGAGTTAATTGAGATGACTGTTGGAAATTTAAAATATATTCAACAAAATAGACGTGGTAGAGCGAAGTGGCTCAGCGTGTTGCAAGGCACTAATGCAGAAGATAGCAAGCAATGGTGGAATGGAGTTAAAAAATATAGATTTGATGGCTATGCGCTTGCAGGTGGTACTGGCTGGCGTGGCGGCTTGGAAAATGTGCTGTATTACGTGTTGATGATGCGTGATGACAATGCATTTGAAGTGGGGCAAGACTGGATGCACATGCTTGGCGTGTCCCAGCCAATATGGGCAGTTTTAGCGACTGCAATCCAGCGCAGCATACGCAAGAATTGCGGCAATGAAAAATTTCGCATCAGTTACGATAGCGCCAGTCCATTCCAAGCTGCTGGTAAGTTTCAAAACGTAGCTCGCTATCCAAAGTTGCTACGCGATATGAAAAGCTGGGGTATGTCCATGCATGAAGCGCCAATCAACCCGCTGTATGTAAACAGCAATGGTAAATATCGCTTTCCATTCCCTAGCCCACTTGGTGACCTAATGACACTTGATCAGCTCAACGTGCAAGGTGGTAGTGATTTTCAAAAGCGCACGTATGACAGCATATCTGATCACATGCTTACCAATCACAATGTATATGTATACGTGCGAAGTTTTTTGGAGGCGAATGAACTTGCATTTATGCTGAAGAGCGATGCAGATAAGGCGGTTCCTCAGCAATTATTAGATGCAATAGATTTTATTGAGATGATTTTGTCAGAAAGTAGCTGGAAAGCCAAATTAAAAAAAGAATCCAAATTTCTTACTGACTTATTTGGGAAGGCAGAATTCCCATCCTTTAATACTGATGAAGGACGCGATATAGTACGCTATGCCTAAATGGTGATTGCCCTTACTATGCTTGGAGTAGTAAGAGCAATTGAGCTTACAAGAGCTCCACAGCGTTTCGCAGCATGTCGTCGTTCACGTCAATGTACTTTTGGGTGACAGCAATGCTGCGATGCCCAGCCAAACGTGCAAGGACACGTACGCCAATGCCTTTGCTTGCCAGGTTAGTAATAAAGCTGCGACGTCCACTATGGCTGCTTGCTCCGTCAACTCCTGCTTTGCGATACAGCCAGAAGAAGTGCTGCGTTAGCACGTTTGCAGTGAATGCCCTACGCCCAGCAGTAACAAATAGCGGCTGCTCCAAGTCCGTTACGCGACGAGCGAACATGTAGCGTTCCAGTTCCAAGCGCAGTTTTTCACCAATAAACACAGTGCGTGGGTGGCGTCCCTTCGTTTGTTCTGCTGCCAAACGCACTTCCAGCTTGACGCTACCATCCGCGTTCATCACGTCGCCAACTGTCAAACTTGCAATTTCCCCAACTCGCATACCACTCCAAAAGCTCGTCAGCAGCATTACGCGATTACGCTGCGCAAAGCTCTTTGTTGCGATGTACGTTAGTACCTTATCTATTTCCGTCTGTGTAAGTGTTTTTGCCTGTCCCATTTAGTGCTCCTTTGTGCTAAATAATTACGTGTGTTATTAATGTATTTTCTTAAGCATCAAAAGTCGACCTAATAACAGACGACATAGCCATGTTAATTATTTGACAAACACCAAAGATTAGTACAATTATCTTTGGTGTTTTCATTTTTCATTGCGCAACAGCTTTAAAAGCGCTGTCGCGCATTTGTTTTGTTTCAGCTACAAGTGCATGCATTCGCTGTTTCTTTAGCTTGTAGCTTGTTCTAAGCGTTTTGTCCTATGCTCTGTGCAGCTTTGAAGTTGCAAGAATAAAAAGACATAGTTAATCACTACTGCTGATTTTCATCAGCAGCAGTCTCAACGACAAAACGCACTCGCAGTTACTTTAGTATGCTGCCAATGCTTCGTGCGGAATCCAACAGTTTTCAGCATCCCAAATGCCGTTTGTGTCCCACGCTTTTGATTTGTTTTGTCGCGCTTCTTTTACAGCATAAACAGCCCACTTATCGCTATTGCATGGCACTTCACTGACCGCCTCGCAATAGATATCGTTTTTCTGTCCAGCTTTGGTAACCCATGCATGCCTAAAGAAAATCTCAATGTGTGTCGTAGAGAACTGTGGTGGCAGATTCCCCATGCTTATATTGAAATGAATGGTTTGCGATGGATCGTTTGTTTGCTTGGCTCCTTCCATTGTGACTAATCGCAATGGTTGAAATAAATATGGTTTGTAGAACGGCAGATTGGGCTTTTGAGGATAAAGCAGCTTTGTAAAGCAGCTCATTGCATGTCTTAGGCTTGACTTTGCTTCAACCGCCTTCCGTTCAATCGCAGCATCTGGCAATCCATACGTGTGAATATTGGTGTGCGCCACAATGATGTGTGTAATGTACATTTGATACTCGTTGAAGAAGTTGGATATGTCTTTTGCGTTGTAGTTCATGTAGTTATTTATGCCTTACCTAATAAAAGCACTAATTTCAAGCCTTTTATTTGGTTCTTTATAAATACTACAAAGGAAATTACTATGCGTTACAAAGACATTAAGCCTGCAACAGCAGCAGATATAACCAAAATCACACCACAACAGCTTGCGACGCAGAATGCACAATCACTGCCTGTCAAAAGCGAACGTCAATTACGGGGTGAATTACGTAGAAAAATGGCACTTGACATTGCAACAGATGCACAAAAGCAAACGGCACCTACCAATTTTGATAAGGCAATGGCTTTTAGGCGCTACAGCATGGCAAAGACTGCTGCTGATAAGGCCGCTGAACAGCAGCAAGTCAAAGCTCAGCAGTGGATTGACAACGGAAAGCAACAACGAAAACAGCAACGGAAATGAACCGTCATTTAAACGACGCTCATCTCACCTAAGAAATTCTGTGTGAATATTACAAATTATTAGGTGATGTATGGTATTTGCAATAAATGCCTGAATAGATCGACTTTCTGAATGATGGCAATAGACTTGGATGTGCGTTGTTATTAACCATCTAAAAGGACATGCACATTATGGCTACATCACTTGCTTCGCTGAAGTTCACCACAGCTAAAAAGCCTTCTCAATTACCCCCTGTTCAAATTCGTCGCAATAAGCTTGTGGCAAAGCTGGCAGAACAGATTGAGCTTGCCACAGCGCTAGCAGAAGGGCGCACTTTTGCACCTACGAAGATCAAAGCTGTAACGGGTGAAGATGGCGTGCGTCGCAACGTGGAATCCGCCAAACGCATGAAGCAATGGTGGTGGACGGACAGCAGCGGCAAGCTTGCGCTGTCAGTGCGTTACGGTGCGAAAGTGCTGGAACTGGTGAAAGGCAAGAACGCGATTGAGATCGCGTCAGCCGCGCAGCTTGTGCCCACGCTGGAACTGCTGAAGGCTGCTGCTGACGGTGGCGAGATGGACGCTGCGATTGAAGCTGCTGGCGCTGCTCTGCGCAAGGGCTTTGGCAAGTAGCACGATGGCACTGTTCAAACTGGGGCAGGTGGTGGCGACACCTGGCGCACTTGCGCACTGTGAGCAGCACAACATCAACCCACTGCAGTTAATTGGCAGACATGCTGGTGGCGATTGGGGTGACTTGTGCGCGGACGACGTTACTGCCAATGTCCATGCACTGCAGCATGACGAGCGGATTTTGAGTGCCTACACGCTGCACAGCGTGAAGCTGTACTGCATTACTGAGTGGGATAGGACGGTGACGACTTTGCTGCTGGCTAATGAGTACTGACGTGCTGTACTGCTGCGCCATGTGCAGAAACGGCAGACAATGGAAATCGCTGGAAGCCGCTTCCAGCCTGGTTTTGCAGCGCTTTCTGCTCAAAAAATAAGCAATAAAGCGTACTACTTTTGCGTACTACTTTTGAAAAACACGCTTGCAAGCCGCATGGATACTAGATAGTTAGAAAAGTCCAACGTATTCACACTGCAGGGGTCGCAAGTTCGAAACTTGCATCGCCCACCAGATTAGGCCTTCTAAGTCTTTGATTTAGAAGGCCTTTTTATTTTTCAAGTACTTGTAGGCATCGCAACAATGCAGTGTGTACGGACAAAATACGGACAACAGGTCCTTTTTTGAGTGTTTTTGGTGCTGGGTGCACCCGATTTGAGTGCGACTGTGTGTATTCATCTGATCTGCTTCGTCGAACCATTTCGCCGAAGATGCGCTGTACAGAGCGGCGGTCGGCTGACTTCAGTTACTCGCTGCTCTCGAGAGCAGTCTATCAAAATGCAGGTGTAACGAAGGTTTAACTGGCATAGAGTGGGAGCATTGTTGTCAGCATAGGTCCTACATACATGCATGGCGACATGCGTCGACTCTTCGTCGCTTTGGTAACTCAGCGACTGCACCACTGTTCTTCGCATGGAACGCCGTCTCCGTCGCCATCCATTTTTACGCCAGGGCAGTTGGACAAGAAGTACTTGGCCTCTGCGCACGAAGTCATTTGAGAGCAAAATTTTCGACCATCGCAATTGAACGAAGAGCGCTGAGACGATGGCGGATTTTTTCGCTCTTGATTGACGGCTTCAGGTGAAGCCAATGGGCGCGCTTGCAACTTTGGACTAGCTGGACTCTCTCTTACTTGTGTCAATTGCTTCAGTCGCTCAGCATTGAGCTCATCAACTGTCGGCGGCTTGCTAGCTTCGTTCGATTGACACGGACTTTGCTGGTACTGTATCGAACCATTTGCATTGCACTTGTAATACTGAGACTGTCCTGCAATTGCTGAAGATACAAGCAATAACTGGATTAGCGCGAATGCAATGACCAAATTTTTTTTCATCGGTGAATCGGATTCTTGAGGAGCCAAGTTATCGCTGTATCCAAATTTCTATGAGTAGCCGTAGACTTCAATAGTATTGTTAACAACCACAGGCAGAATGCTGTGTAGTTGAGAAAAAAGATTTCTGAGTTGGCGTCAAAATGGAAATTTGAGAAAGTGTCAAACTTTGGAATGCACCCGCATTCAAAAATGCAACTCCCTTATTCGAATTGATGCTCGCGATAACTCCAATTTGTGATGGAGTAAGCGATACGATTTGTGCCGAAGTGATGGATTCAATTTGTCCCACTGGATGTGCGCCACCGGTGAAATATGAAAGAGAACTAAGTGCGCTATTTGTCAACATATTGAAGTTGCTTGCCATCGCAGTAATTTGACCATCAAATAAGGTTGCAATTTCAGCTCCCGTTATTGACGAAACTTGTGCAGAGCTACTTACAAGTGTAGACCAGGCGCCTGAATTTAAGCTGGCTATCTGCGAAGTCGTGACGGAGCCTCCTGGCCCAGCAGCACCAATCATCCGTATTTGTGCCGGAGTAAATACAGAAATTTGAGCGGCTGTAATGGATTCAATTTGCCCCACAGGGTGTGCTCCATTTGTAAAGGATGACATCGCATTCAATGCACTGTTTGACAATGATCCTATTGTGCTTACCATTGCAGTAATTTCGCCATCAGAAAGAGTCGCGATTTCAACTCCAGTTATTGCCGAAACCTGAGCGGGGTTGCTGACTAGTGCTGCCCATGCACCAGAATTTAAACTGGCTATCTGTGAGGTTGTGATAGAGCCGCCTGGCCCAGCAGCGCCAATCATGCGTATTTGTGCTGGAGTAAATACTGAAATTTGAGTCGCTGTGATAGATTCAATTTGCCCTATAGGATGCGCACCATTTGTAAAAGATGTCAGTGCATTCAATGCGCTATTGGACATTGATCCAATGTTGCTTCCCATGGCGGTAATTTGGCCATCAAAAAGGGATGCTGTTTCAGCGCCTGTTATTGCAGAAACCTGAGCAGAATTACTCACTAGTGCAGCCCATGCACCTGAATTTAGACGTGCGATTTGTGAAGTTATGATGGAGCCGCCCGGTCCAGCAGCACCAATCATTCGTATTTGTGCTGGGGAAAATGTAGAAATCTGAGCTGCTGTAATGGATTCAATTTGGCCAACTGAATTTGGACCATTTGTTGGACCAGTAGTAGATGACAAAGCATTTAGTGAGGAATCACTTAAATATTTTATATTGGTACCAAGCGCAATTATCTGAGCGTCTACATAGGATGCGAGCTGGATTGGTGTAATGGCTGCAACTTCACTGGCTGTAGGTGCGATTGTTGATGTGGAGTTATTACCACCACCACCACCGCCACCACCACACGCAGTCAATACAATCGCCAAGCTCAATACCGAGAAAATTTTCATAACCACCTTTATTTAAAGTCTTCGATGGTGCGCTCATCTTGGATGATTGACCATCACCCATATGGGTGAATTTCAGGAACGGGCAAATTTAGTTTTCGCCCCTCCCTGTGTACGGAATTTCAGTCCTCGTCGCCAATGTAGGGCGCGGTCAGTTCAACAGCGGTGAGTAAGCCAAGTCGATGGGCAACGACGGCGCGGTACGCCGTGCCCTCATGGAGCCTGGGCGCAACTCCGTACATGAGATGGCGAAGATCCTGACTGAGCCGCTGGCCAAGATGGCCGACGCAGTGCTGTCCACCGGCAGTGCCCGGTTGCGCGACACGAATGTCAAAGTGCTGAATGAACTGGCCGATGCGATCAAGCGCAACGACACCACCAAGCGTGGAGGTCACGGCTTTATATCCGCGTCCCGTCGTACCCGTATGACCGCCATGGACGAGAACCTCGCCGACTTCAGCCCAGAGCACCTGAAGGAAGCGATGGAGGCCATGCAGCGCGGCGCAAAGGCCACAAGTCCCGAAAGCCGTCTGGCGGCTCGTGTCATCCAGAAGCACCTAGCCGACACGTGGAAGTACATGCAGGTGCCAGAAACCCGCATGCCTAGGGGCTTGCGAGAGGTATACCCCACATTCAAACTGCCGTTCACAGCAAGTTCGAAACTTGCATCGCCCACCAAATAAGCCTTTAAAATCAATAGGCTATAGATTTTGAAGCATTGAAAAAGTAGTACGAAACGCTCGTACTACTTTTTTTTCGTCTGCACACCCCAAAAGCACCCCTTTCCCCTTCGCTTTTTCACCCAATGACACATCTCGCGTCGGTCTCGGTCAGACAGCCGAGTGCTTCTTGATCAAGTTGGTCTTCGGTCATGGCGAACCTGGAGCTTGGCCCTGCAACACCGCGTTCAAGGCCAGATTTACATAGTAATTGCCGCGACCGATTTTTTGTTTTTGCACAAACCCGCCATCGGTCAAAGCCTCCAGGTATTTGGTGGCCGTGATGCGCGACACACCCAGGTCCCGCTGCACAAATTCGATCTTGGTGTAAGGGTGCATGAACAGGTTGTTGATCAAATCCTGGCTGTAAAACTTGAAGCCTGCGCGAATGCGTTGCTTGTAGTCAAATAGCGCGGCCTTGATGGCCTGCACGGTATGAATCGTCTGCCCGGCGGTTTGCTCCACCGCATCCAGCAGGTACAGCACCCAGTCTTCCCAGGTGTCTTCGTTGCGCACGGTTTGCAGCAGGCGGTAGTAGTCTGCCTTGTGGCGCACGATGTGTTGGCTCAGGTACAGCACCGGAATGTCGAGCAAACCCTCTTTCACCAGATACAGCACATTCACGATGCGACCGGTGCGTCCATTGCCGTCGTAGAACGGGTGGATGCTCTCAAACTGGTGGTGGATCAGTGCCATCTTGATCAGTGGGTCGGCATCAAACAGATCGACCTCGTTGATGAATCGTTCCAAGCCTCGCATAAGTTCGATGATTTCCGCCGGGTCTTGCGGCGGGGTGTAAATGGTCTGGCCGCCGCCGTCTTTGAGCGCCGTGCCCGGCAGCTTGCGAAAGCCCGCGTTGTTGCGTTCCAGTTCACCCTGAATCTCGATGATGTGGTTGCAGGTGAGCAGGCCACTGCCGCGCACCCGCTCAAACCCGACCCGCAATGCCTGCCGGTAGCGCAGCACCTCTTCGGCGGCAGGGTTGGCAAACGATTCGGGCAGCACATCGTCCCTGAACAACTCGTCGTGCGTGGTGACGATGTTTTCAATCTCGGAACTGTCCTTGGCCTCTTGCAGTGCTAGCGTGTTGATCAGAATGCCCTGGTTGGGAATGGACGCCGCAATGCCCTTCAGCTCCGCCAGCTTGCGGCTACTGCTTGCCAGTTTCTTGAGAATGGCGGGCGTCTCAAACCGGGCGGGGTTGAGTTGTTCAAGCGGCGTGAGGGTGGGCATGATCGAAATGTGAAGC
>TBL_comb47_HYPODRAFT_10006203_pt1 | contig 12984 bp, 13 predicted proteins | sample TroBogypolimnion_40_FD_10682 | JGI IMG/M metagenome (IMG submission 10682)
CACGGCGGCATCCTTGCGTTTGCAGAGGGAGATAAAGTTCCCAATGCAGCCAAGAAAGCTGCCGAAGAATTAAGCGGCCAGCCCGACCCCGGAATCATCCCCGGCACAACTTACTCGGATGCTTTGGCCGCCGTTACTCCACAGCCTCAACAGCCCGTTGCCGTTGACCCAAATAGTTGGCAAGGTCAGGTTGGCCAACGCCTATCAAATATTGGAGCCAATGTTTCAAATAACGTAAGTGGAATTGGTAACACTCTCAAAAGCGCGGGTAACGCTGTGGTTGGGGCTTATCAAAATTACAAATCAGCTCGTGATCAAGCAAGTGATCCTAATTTTCAAGGCGTGCAACTGCCAACTCAACCAGCGCCTCAACCCCCGGCTCAGCCTGTTGCTCAAACGGCTGCTCAGCCTACCAATCAGCCTGCTTCTCAAACTGCACCTTCTCAGCAAACTACCATTCCTAACCCGCTGCAATTGCCACCTACTGGCGCTGGCGCTGGCATTCAAGGTGGCCCGACTGTTGCTCAGGCAAATTCTTCCAACCCACCGCCAGCTCCTCCAGCTCCTCCGTCTAGCAGAGGAATTCTTAATGCACTTCCCGCTAAACCTGTTGCTCAGAAGTTAGATACCTTGGATGACGAGGCCAATAAACAAATGGCCGACAAGCTCAGGGAAAAAACTTCTTTGAAAGATCAGTTTGAAGTGGCTGATGCAATTGCCAAGCACTATGGTACTGACACCCCAGCCGGACAGATTGCCCTCAAGAAGCTTGAAGAAATTCAGCAAGAGCACATGCGCAACAAAGAAGCCAACAAGATGAACGATTTGATCGCCGTCTTGCATGGCTTTAGCCAAGGTCGTGGTGGTGCAGCTGAAAACTATTTGAACTTGCAACACCAGCATCAAGCTGAGGAGCAAAAACATCTCATGGACCAACTTGAGATCATGGATGCAATCGACAAGCGCAACCGTGAAGAAAAAATCAAGAATGGAGAAAGTGTTTTTAAGGCGTATGCCAAGGCTTATGAGCAAGCTCAATCCAACAAACGCAGCGCCGCTCAACTTGCTGAGGAGGCTCGTGGCCATAACCTTACTGCTGCTGCTGAAGCCGCACGCTTGGCCAAGATGGATAAATCTGTGCAAGAAATTGCAAAAATGCCGCCTGCTGAACAAGAGGCTTATCGCTTGGCGCAACAGATTAAATCCGGGGCCAGCACAAAACTTGATTTGCAAGCGGTTTCTGCCTTGTTGAGCACGGCTCAAAAAGCTTACAACGCCGCTTTGGCAACAATGGATGATGACAAGATTGCTGCGGCCAAGAAAGATTATGACGAAGCAAGAATGATGATGCGCAACGTTTCTCAGAATAAAGATCCCTACGCTGGGATTTCTGAAAATGCAAACGTTGCTCCACCTGTCCCGCAAGATAAATCTAAGCTGGTCGTTGGCCAAAAATATACCGGATCTAACGGCCTGGTGGCAAAATGGAACGGTACAAAATTTGTAGCGGAATAACATGGCACAAGAATTTTCATTTGAGGACTTTACAAAACCAGCTAGTCCTGTCCCAGCTGCGTCCCCTAAAGAGTTTTCATTTGAGCAATTCACTGGGTCTGCGCCTGATACAAGTCGAACCTATGGCGAAGCTGTAAAAGACGTTGGCGCTGGATTGGTATCCGGCCTTGGTGGTGCAGCCAAGTTTGCGCCGCAGATGTACGGCCTAGCCACAGGTGACTTCTCTGATACGGGAGTCATGCACGCCGCCAATAAGCTCCAGCAGTACGGCGAGGAAATGAAATCCCCCGGCCTAAAAGCTCGTGAGCAGGCCAAAGAAGAAGCCGTTAAGGAGGCAGAGAAAAAAGGCCAGCTCAATGCGTTGTGGGAAGAGGTCAAGCAGACCGTCAAAGATCCCGGCTTGCTGACCAACTTCATCGCTCAACAGCTGCCCGAGCAGTTGCCTGCCATTCTCACAGCCATTGCTGCTCCAGAACTTGCGCCCGGTGTTGCTGCCGCCAAGACTGCTGCACGCAAAGCCGTTGGCACAGCCGCTGAGAAAGAAGCCGCTCAAGCCGCAGCCGATGCCGCTGTTAAAGTTGGCTCACGCGCCGCCATCGGTACTGGTGCTATCCAACAAGGCGCTGACGTAGGCTCACAAACTTATAAGTCCACCTACGACAAAATGATCGAGGATAAAGTGCCTGAATCCGAGGCTCGTGATCGTGCTTTAAAGTACGCTCGCATGGCAGGCGGAGCCGGTGCTATTATTTCTCTTGGTGCTCAAAATTTATCTGGTGGTAAAAAGTTTGCTGAAGCCTTGGCTGGTAAAGAAGGAAAAAGTGCAAGCCGCCTGCTTAATGCAGCAAGACTTGGGCTTGAGGAGCTGCCGAGTGAAGAGATCGAAGAAGTAGGTGGCCAGCTGGCGCAAAACGTTGCACAACAAAAGGTTGACCCATCGGCCAGTTTGACAGAGGGGCTGGGACGCACAGCCGCTCAAGCCGGCATTGGCGCTTTGGGCACTGCTGGAGGCATGGGACTGTTGCAAAAACCACAAGGTGCTGCAACACCCACCACTCCCCCTGCAAACCCACCGGCCACACCACCCGCACCACCCGTTACACCACCGGCCACACCACCCGTAACGCCGCCGCCAAATACGCAAGATCTTTCTCATCACTTTGAGAATTATCATGAAGGTTTACCAGAAGCATCTAACATGGTGCTTCAAAACAGAGATCGTTCAACGCCTGCTGCTATTGGCCAGATGCAGGGCTTGGCCGCAGATCCGCGCTATAACGACCTGAGCATTTCTCGTAGCTTTGGCAGCGGCTCTCCTGTTGTAATTACAGATAACAAGCTGCCTGAAACGCACCTTGGTTCGTATGAGATGACCACGGCTTCGGACGGTACAAAGATACCAACTCGTTACGCTGTGGTTGAGGCGAGCACTGTGTTGCCGTCTAACGCTCACGACGGCACAAAGAACGAAGCTTATAGCGATATGTCAATCAAAGCCATTCGCCCGATTGCAGGCAATGGACGGGTGGCTGGCATACAAGAAGCATACAACCGAGACAACGCCCAGCAGTACAAACAAGATCTGCTGAACGACAATGCTCACGGCATCGATAAGAAAGTCATTGAGGGTATGACCAAGCCAATACTGGTTCGTGTCATGCCCAAATCTTTTGTCACGCCAAACATTGCTGATGTTTCTAACGTATCTGGCATTTCTGGCCTGTCTGCAATTGACGCTGCCAAGCAAGATGCCAAGCGCGTAGACATCAATGCACTGAAGTTCAATGAAGATGGCACGCCCACCATACAGTCTTTGCATGACTTCATTACTGCGATGCCTATATCCGAGCATCCAGAGCTGCGCAACACAAGCGGAGAGGCTACACCCAAAGCGCAAGATCGCTTAATGAATGCAGTCTTCTGGCAAGCCTACGGGCATGAGCCATTGATTGACATGTATGGAGCCACAATGGATCCAGAGGCCAAGACCATGCTTAATGCGATGGCCAAGGTCGCCCCTAAGATGGCTCAGCTTGATGGCGCTGGTGAGTACGACATTCGCAAATATGTAACGCAGGCAGCCGAAGCTGTGGTGAATGCCAAACGCAAGGGCATTAATCTACAAGAGATGGCTGCTCAGGCCGACATTGGTACAGATCCTTATTCTCAGCAGATCATTCAAATGGTGGCTGATGCTGGACGTTCTGGCAAGAAAGTCGCCGAAGGTTTAGATCGCTTGGCCACGGCTGCTCTGGAAGAGCACAACCGCGCAGGCAACGATATGTTTGGCGAAGTTCCCAAACGGCCATTGGAAGATGTGTTCAAGTCTTTAAAGTCAGAAGAGGTTCAGCCTGACTTGTTGACAACTGAAAAAACAACACCAGAGAAGAAAAAAGAGGAAGAGTTTTTCACTCGTCCAGAATTCAGCAAGGCTCAGGTTGAGGCAAAGTTTGAGGGTAATACGCCTGTTCAAGCTGCAAACAACTTGGTTGAGATTGCGCCGGACTCTTACTCAAAAGAAATAGCAGAGAAGATAAGAGACAAGATTGTTGAATATGACCGTCGTGGCGTCCCTATGGACTTTACGATGAAAAATCTCAAAAGCCAGAGCGCCAGAAGCAATGTAACTCCAAGGATTGGACCCGGAAACAGTCTTCATTTCACTATCAACATGCGTGGTGAAAGAGGTCTAACGTTTGAAATTCTTGCTCACGAGTTTATTCACGCCGTTACATTGGCGGAAATTGAGTTTCTTGGAGAGAAGCATCCCTTAGTTAAAGAGATGAATGCCTTGAGAAAGCTTATCAAAAAACAATTTGATGCAGATAAAAAAGCAGGCAAATTGAGCAGCAGCCAAATTCACTATATTGGTTATTCGTTCAGAAGATATAAAGGCGGATACACAGAGTCTGGAACTTACTATCCTGAGCTTGTCACGCAAGGTTTAACCAATCAACTGACAAGGCAGTATCTTGCATCAATCAAGGTTGGCAATACAACAGCATTGAACAAGCTGGTAACGTTGGTTAGAAAATTACTTAACTTGGATCCAAAGTATGAGACTGCTTTGGACCGTTTGTTAAATATTGCTGGCCAAATGATGGAGGCTCCCGCCCTTGAAACGGCAAAGATGTTGGAGAAAACGCACGGCATACACCTTGGCCATCCAACTACAAAGCTAGAACCGCCCGGCAAGCCAAAGGTTGCTGCTCCTGCTGAATCCGCCATTGAGTCGCCAGAGCTTCCACCTAGCCAAGCAACTGGCGCTGGCCGTGAAGCCCTGAACATGCTGGAGCGCAATGGCCGTAAGGTTGAGCCACCACCACCAAACTTTAAAGAGAAGCTTCAGAGTTACTGGAACAACGTTCGGGACAATCCCACCGGAAAAACTAAAGAGGCTTGGAACAAGTTTTCCAATTACGTCCAGACCAAAGCTTTCTCCAGCGATGCCGCTTATAACAACAAGATCCGCGAAGCCGTGATGTCTGCTAACAAGGACATTACCGACAAGGTTCGTGACCTGCTTAATATTAGTTTGAGCCAGACTGTGCACGCCGATGCGCTTGCTCATTTGTTCATGACGATGGGTGATTTGCGTTATGACCCAGACCTTCACAAGTGGGAGGGTGTTGAGTCAAACGACAACTTCTTGGCTTTGTCAAAGCAGCTCGATGAGATCGCCAAAACACACAACATGACCAAGCAAGAGGCTGAGCTTGTTGCGCATTTTGCGTTTGAGGCAAAGCGCACCGCTTCCTTGGTTCGTCACAATGCTTCTATCAAATCTGCACCGCAAAAGATAAAAGAGATTCAGGCCAAGCTTGACGCCTTAACCGGCAAAGACGATGCGACAAAGGCTGTTCGTAAAACTCTTCAGGCCGCTCTCAAATATCAAGAAAATCTGTCCAATCAAAAAGAAAAGATCATCCATCTCGATGATCAGCAAATCGTTGATGGCTTGAAACTCTTTGAATCAATCCCAGAGCTAAAAGATGTAGTTAAAACATGGAACGGCATCCGGGAAAACACTAAAAAGATCTTGGTGGATTCTGGCCTGTGGAGTGACGAAGAAGCTGACTTCATGATGTCCAATGCAGACTACGTGCCGTTCTATCGTGATGACCAGATCGAGAAAAACCAAGGTCCAAAAGAGTTCTTGACCGGCCTGATGGTTAAGGCGCGTGAGCCGGGTTTCAAAGGCTCTCAAAAGCCAGTGCATGATGTGTTTGACAACATGATGCGCTGGACTCAGTACGCCATTAACCGTTCTGTGCGCAACAGTTCTGCCGTTCAATTGGTGAAGGCAGGTGAAGAGATCAATATTGCTGAGAGAATTCCTCGCCCAAGCCGAGATGCAAACAACGTGCGTATCTGGCGCGATGGCAAAGAAGAGTTCTACAACATGAAGGATCCTCTTTTTGTTGACGCCTTTGAAGGCTTGGCTGCCATTGCCTTGCCGACGGTCAAAGCTCTGACTTTCATGAGCAACATTTTGCGCAAGAGCGTGGTTATGAACCCGTTGTTTGCCTTTAGCCAAGTTCCGCAAGACGCCTTTGCTGCCATATTCACCTCTGGCTTGAAGCCTCAGTATGCCCTGCGCATTCCAGTGCTGGCCGCTAAAGAGTTCTTCAAAACTTTATCTCGCACCAGCAAGACGCACGAGGAGTTGAAAAAGTTTGGCGCTACTGGCGTGACAGATTACTCTGCACATGCTTCGCGTATGGACGCCATGATTTACTCTGGCATCAAAGCTCCTCCCGGTGGCTGGAGCAAAGTCAAGGGGATGCTTGAGCACATCTCTATGGCTTCGGACAACGCTGTGCGCCAAGCGGTGTACGAGGCGACTATGCAGCAGTACGAGAAAGATCCAAAGACAAAAGACATTGCCAAGTCTTTGGCGCTTGAGAAAGCCTTTGAGGTCATCAACTTCCGTCGCCGTGGCAGCTCGCGTGCTTTGATGCTGGCCGGTCAAGTCATTCCATTCTTCAATGCTTACCTTGCCGCTCAGAACGTTTGCTACAAAACGATCACTGGTACTGGCATCTCCCCCGGAGAACGCAAGGCTGCGCTCCAAACACTGGCTGCAACCACAGGCTCAGTCATGGTCTTGTCTATGCTTTATGCAATGGCCAATGGTGATGATGACGACTACCTGAAAAAGCCCACCACGGTGCGCGATCGTTTGTTGATGATCCCCGGCTCTGGCGGCATGAGCATTCCGCTGCGCAACGATCTCTTCACCATCCCCAAGATCCTCACAGAGCATATGTATTTGCTGATGACCAACAACGCCACAGAGGATGGTCGCAAGTTCCGCGACTCATTGTTGTCGGCTTTGTCGTCTTCTCTCATGGCTCCTACCGCTGTGCCACAGGCCATCAAGCCTGCCTTGGAGGTTGCGCTGAACAGAGACTTCTTCCAAGGCAAGCCGCTGATTCCTACGAGCCAGCAGAATTTGGAGACTTGGAGAAAGTTCAATGACAATACATCTGAGATTGGCAGGATGCTTGGCAGGACTGGATTGGTTGCTCCAATCAACGCTGACCATTTGATCCGTGGCTGGCTGGGTTCTGTTGGCGGCCTGACGCTGCTGATGACGAACCCAATACTGCACAGCGATCCTCTGGTTGAGCGTCCTACGATGTCGTGGAATGATGTGGCAGCATCCATCCCCGGAGCCAGTGGATTCATCACCAAAGAGAATCAAAACGGCCTGAAAAAAGACTTCTACATGCTCAAAGAAGAAGTTGACAAGACGGCAGCCACGTTTGCTGACATCAAGAAACGCAGTCCTAATGAAGCCAAAGAATATGCCAACAAAGAGGAGAACAAAGTTCGCCTTGGCATGTACAAACAAGTGGACAAGATTGGTAAGAACTTGACCAAGATACGCGATAGGATTGCTTTAATCAGCAATATGCCTGAAAGCAAAATGAGTGCGGAAATGAAGCAAGAGAGGATCAAGAATCTTCATACGCAGGAAGATACGATCATCAAAAACTTGAATCTTAAAAAGCTCCGTGAGAAGGCTCAAGTAGGAGACTTTTTATAAGCTTGCTTTCATCTTCTATAAACCTAAGTTTGTGCCATCCCATCTAACAAAGCCCTTATTGTTTCATCCAAGCATATAAGCTCGTCTTTTTTCAATACATTCCAAATGCGTTTTTGCCCATGAAGTCCATTGAACCCATCTCTGTGGCAACTAGAGCATAGAGGAATGCATGTAAAAGTCAATTGTTGCCGTATGTGATGAGCTTCGCTTGGTCCTGCTTGACCGCAAACTGAACATGGCATTGCCTTAATGAGCTGGAAGTGCTCTCGTTCTCTTTTGGTTAATTTGTTGTTCATTGCTTTATCTCATGACATTCGCTTGGTGAGGATGTCCCGCATATAACGCATGGCATCCCCTTGATTCTTTCGATGTGCTGTTTTTCTGCCTTGGTTGGCGGCTTCTTGTTCTTGCTCTGCACAGTTATGTCCCTCGGCTATTTCTAAATCTACACACTTGAAACCGCAACGGGTACACCGGAATATCTTGCCCTTAAAAACCAATGTACCCGTCTGTTTCATTTCAACATCATCTCAAGTTTTTCGACCAGTAACTCAGCAATGGTATCGCCGTTGATGCCAATCATGGTGAAGTACTCATCATGCTGGACAAGATCAATGGTATCTCGGATTGCCTTGTTGTAGCCGCTGTTGAACTCATCTTTGCCGCTGAGGATCATGGTGATGGCATCTCGTACCAGCTTGGAGGCTTTGCGCTCCTGAGCCAGTTCTTTGAGCTTTTCGTAGATCTCTGGTGTCAGATGAACCGAATACGGGATTAACCGTTTACTTGCGTCCATTCGTAGAACTCCTTCAGTATAAATTTAAGCCGTCTGATGGCTTCTTGGTTTGTTGTTAGCTCTGTTCTGGACGTAATCTCCAACTCCTGCTTGAGCCATGCCGTGGCCGTTGTCTCGCTCTCGTCAAAGACCTGACCAGTCTCATGGAGGAAGTGCCAAAACTTTGGGTTGCGGCACAGTATTGCAGAAGATCGAACATGATCGGAAGAGTGTTCCTGCTCCCGATTCATTGGCTTTTCTTCTCCATTCAAACGAACCATCACAACCTGATAGCGTGATCCTACAAAGTCACGCAGCAGGTCGGATGGAATCTCATCAGGATGGATAGATAAGGTGAGCATATAGCCGGTTTTATCCTGCTTCAATGCCACCTTTACCGATTCAAACTGTAGTGTTTGCATGATCAAAACGGAATCGTATCGTCGTCAGGGAACTGTTGCTGCGGCTTTTGAGGAGCTTGCTGTGGTGGCCAGTTGCCTTGTGGGCGTTGCTGGTACTGTTGCCCTTCAGGCTTCTTGTAGTTGTCCCACGCCAAGCGCAGCCAAGGTCCATACTGGCCTTCCATGTTCCATGCCGAGAGCTTGATGGTGATTTCCTCACCGGGCTGCTCCATTGCCAACTGGCGCATAGCTTCACGGGTGAGCTTGATCTCGCCCTTCATGTCTGGCTTTTTAGGGTTGTCTTTGTAGCGATTAGCCGCCAAGCGACCACTATTGGGGTATTGAACCGTCACTGAATTTCTCCTTGAACTGTGTGAATTTTGCGATCAACTCTTTGTACTTAGCTTGGGCGTCAGCCTGCAATCGGTCAAAGATGTTGCGGTTAACTCGGAAGATGGTCATCACATCGTCCAAGCTTTTAGCCTGCTCCAGAGCCAAGATGGTGGCGTCATAGGCAGTGATTGCCCATTGGTCTACCGTGGCCGATGGATCGGTGGTGATGTGAATTGTCCATTGTCCACCTTTGCCCTCGATAACTGCTGGCGGTTTGGTGGATGGCTTCAGGGCCAGCTTAGGCTCAGGCTTGGCCTTGGGCTTTTCCTCTTGAGGCAGGGCATCCACAGCGTCAGCTTCAACGATCTCCATAGCCAATAGCCAAAGGTAGCGGCGCAGGTAAGTGTGCGTGCTGCCGAGGTTTTGAATGGCCTGAGCTTTGTTGTTTTCTGCGTGCACTATCGGTGTAGAGAACTGAATGGATTTCCCGTCCTCTGAGTCGTACACGGTAAGCGTTGCCACATCCAAGCCGAACGTGACCACGCCGCACAGACCTACTGCGTCAAACAGCTTGTGGACTGTGGGAATAAAGTCACCCAGCTCATAGTAACTCCAGCCATGAAACGAGTTCTTGCCGGACTTCTTGATGCCGGATTCAAGCAGCCCTAGCCTTGCGGCCTGTAGTTTTCTGAATACTGTCATTTGGTTTTCCTTCCGGGCTTGGCTCTAGGCGTCCCGTCTTTCTTTAGGCCGTATGCTGCTTCTTCTAAGATGCGGATTCTTTTACGCAGCTCTTCAACTTCATCGGACAAGAAATTCAATCCCGCCTCCAGATGCTTGAGCTTTGTTTTATCGTTGCTCCAAAAAAACATGATGTTCTCCTTATTTGGAACCGCGACGTTTGCGTGCAGCAATGATCTTCTTGCCCTTGGCTGTCTGTGTCCAGTGAGGCTTCTTTGGTTCAGCGCTAACTGTGAATGAAGTGTTGTTCGATGGGTGGGCAATGCTGGTAAGAGCTACGCCATCTTTTTCTTGTTCTTCTTTTTGCACTTCAAAAGACTCAAGCATTGAGCCGGTGCGCAGTTTGATTGCCTCAACGATAAAGCCGTAGTCTTGTGCGTTGATTTTGAGTGTGAGACTTTTCATGATTTATTCTCCAAGTGGGAAGGGTGAAACGATGATGCGTGGTTCGATGTAAACCACAGTTGCTTTTTTAGTCTTTGGATTCACGCATTGAACCCAAGTACCGTCTGCGCTTGCTGGGCTGTATAGCCCGTTTGGATCGGCTTGTGGAAGCACGTATGTGTTGCCGCCAAAAGGTTGTTGTGGCATCTGAGGATTTGTGTACTGTGTAGCGTATGGCAAGCCAAAGCCAACAGAATCACATACCTTGTGCATCTTGCCATTCATGTCCATGATGTAAGTCGTTGTGGCCGCATTTTGATCACGCAGCTCAAGGATGTCTTTCATCATGCGCTTCTCGGCGAATTTTGTGATGGCAGGCATACCAACAGACTCAATGGCACGAAGGCTCATCTCGCCCTGTTTGCGTCGTTCAATCTGTGATGCGTTTTCTGATGGATTTTTTCCACATCCAGCCAAGCTGGCCAATAAACAAAGTGCAATGATGTATTTCATTTTCCGCTCCGAAGGTCGTTGTAAAAGTTACGTAGGTTAGCTGGCATCTTGTCCTCTGGGTAAACAGAGAATCTATGCAGAGTAATTGCACGCAGGGCATCTTTGTGCTCTTTGTCGGCGTTGATGTACTCCAGTTGTAGGTTCTCTAGATCGCGGATCATGCCGTCGTTGTACTGCTCTGATTCCTTGAATACCTTGTTGTCCACTGCGCGGTACTTCGGCGCGAAGTAGTCATACGAGTAGTAGCCTGCAAAGGTCATTCCAGTGATCAAGGCTAGTGCGCCAACAATCATTCCGATAAGTCCTAAAAACTCTTTCACTTTATTTCCCCTTTAAAAAAACATAGATCTCTTGTGCGCCTTCGATGAGCTTTTTAAAGTCATCGTGGCAAACCGCTGCCGCCTCTTCGGCCACCATGAGCTTGACCAGATCAATGGCAAACTGCATGGCTGTGATTCGTAGTTGGGCGTCTTTCATTCTTTGTCCTCTACGATGGTTTCTGCCACGCTGTTCTCGGCCAGATACTTTTGGTACTGGGTACAGAAGCGGCTGACTTGGCAGTAGCTGGCGCATCGTGTGCGCTCGCCGTGACGGGTTTGGATCTCATACCCTTTGAGTTGATTTAGCTCGTGTTGAGCTTCTGCCTGCGTAGCGTGCAAAGACTTGGCGCGTTTGCCGCCGACTTTGATCACTGCGTAGGTGGCTGGTTTCTCCCACATCTGATCAGGTGTGCACTCTGGTAAAGCGCCGTCTGTCTCAGACTCAAAGTACGCCTCGCCGTGTTCTTTCAGGCGGTTGAGGATAAATTCCTCGGCTTGATTAAACGGCCATAGAGGCTGGTCAAGGATGACGATGGGGGATTGTGGGTAGCCTTCCCGATTTACGGCGTCACGGGCGCTCCAATCACGAATGATGGGGATAATGCGCAGACCTTTGACCGGTACGTTCTTGGCTTTTTGGATGAGCCATGAATAGATGTTGAGCTGCTGCTCCCATTCTGGCTTGTCGTTTTGCACAGCCCAAGCCGTGGTGGTTTTGTAGTCGTTGATGACGATGCCGTCTTCGTAGACTTCTTGCAGGTCAACCGCGCCTGAGATGTTCCAACCATCGAAGTTGATGTGAATGCGCTCCTCTACGATGTGGTTGTCTGCTTTGCCGTGTTCAAGGATGTTGTGGATGGCAGAGCCAAACAACGACCAGACCATCGAGCTAGCGTCTTCCTCGATGTCGTCCCAATGCAGCCGCTTGAGCTGGACAATCCGTGGTGAATTGATCAGCTCTGTAGCGGAGATGTGAGCCTTACCTTTGGAGTAAGTAGGACGCGCAAGGACGTTGACGATGGTGTCGGGCAAGCCGAATTTATTCGTGACTTTCATGGACTTCCTCCTCGTTAGCCAATCCGGCTTCGATCATTGCGTCAGCCCACTCGTAACGCGCCCATGCACGCATCATTCGTGTGGCAGTCTTCCTGAACTCAGGGTCAAGCCGCTGGCCTACGGCCTCAGTCATGTTGTATGCCTTCATAATGTCGCCTTCAGAGATGTTCTGAGGCAGCTCCGACTCTGGGCAATGTGCCGCAAAGTAGTCCCGTGTTTCAATCATTTCGGTTCCTTTGTATGTTGTTGGGGGTTCGATAATATAGGTTGTTTTCCATCGTGTCAACAGTTATATTCATGCCAGAACCAACTATTGCAAACATGTGAATGTTGCCTATTTTTTAGGCATCATAAACGTGTATGGTGAACCTAAGAAAGTTTTACAAAATGAGATATGCAGCGCGTGTTGATGAGAATCAAAGCATTATTGTTGATGCGTTGAGAAAGGCTGGAGCCTATGTTTGGATCATTGGACTACCAGTGGATTTATTGGTGGGATACAAAAACCATACTTGGCTCATGGAATTAAAAACGAATGAGAAAAAGAAGCTAACGAAGCTTCAGGTGGATTTTTTTGAGCACTGGAAGGGTGGTACTTTGTGCAGGGTGGATAGTCCGGAGGCTGCGCTGAGGGCGATTGGTGCGATGAAGGGTTGACTGTTTTTGTGGTGAGATTAGAATTGGGTTGGTTTCATTCGGTTCTCCTCGTTGGGTTTACAGGCTTACTGGTTAAGCCTGTTTTTTTCAGAGGGGCAATACGCATGAGGATTGTTCGTATTGGCGAAAGTCATCGTGGCAAGTAACGGATATGCCTTGCCAGTCCTCAGTCGTGTTGGTGACAAAAGCGACAGAGAGAGATACACGCCTACCAATGGGCTATGGCATTGGCGCTTG
>TBL_comb47_HYPODRAFT_10006204_pt1 | contig 12982 bp, 17 predicted proteins | sample TroBogypolimnion_40_FD_10682 | JGI IMG/M metagenome (IMG submission 10682)
TTACTTTGATTTCTTAAGAGCTACTAACAGTTATTCTAGTGCTACTAATCCTACTAAAACATTCCGTTTAGATAGCTCGGGTACTTTCCAGATATTAAACAATGCTTACAATGCTACTGTATTTTCAGTAACTGATGCTGGATTTATTGCTATCAACGGTTCTTCAAGTGCTACTAATGGTGTGCCAATTAACAATGGTATAGCAATGAATAGTAATAGTTATATCTTCGATGATGGAAACTATCACATTACAAGTAAAACTGGGAGTATTTGGTTAAATGCCAATGACGGATCAACAGTAAACATAAACACACAAATGCCTAATGGTATTACCGGCGCTGGTATGAATGTACAAGGTGCTGTACAAAGTTACGCCACAGGCGGCACAGCATTTATTTCCGGTAGTGGTGCTGTAAGTGCAGTGGCATTGCAAATGGCTGATCGTAGTGCGCTTCGTAATATTGTAAATGGTGCCAGCACCATGTACTTTGATGTTAGTACAGGCGGCACAACTAATGGAGACTTCCAGTTCCGTAGTAGCAGTAGCTATACTAACTATCTAACTATAAACAGCAGTGGATTGACAAGTCGAACTCCGTCTTTGGGTAAACTAGCTTGGAACTCAGCAGCAGCAACTGAATTGACTATCGATAACTATCGTTTCCGTGTACAAAGCAGTGGCAGTCCTACAGCGCAGATTATCAGCAACACCGGAGGTACTGTAAATAGTGCTTGGACCGCAGTAGCATCTATTAGTGGTTCAGCGATTAGTCAAACTGGTAGTACTGGTACGCTGGTGCCGAACGGTTCTTGGACTAACTTATACGGTAGCAATCTAGGTGCTAGCGGAGATAATATAACAGTTACATTACAAGATAAATCAGCAGGAAGAATCTACCGTGTAACATTTATGCGTAGCGATGATGGTAGTACTACAGGCTATAACATTATAGCTGAGCGATTGCTATAACGATAAATATTTCTATGAGAGCAAAAGAATTTTTAAGAGAAGGAGTAAGTTTCAGCCCGGTGACTAAATCTGAACAAGGATATTGGTCAGGTGAACAATTCGGACAAATGAAGGACGTTGAATGTTGGCTATGCCATGGAACTGGTCAGGATACACATTATCATGATGATATATGTCCAATATGTAAAGGTAACAAAACTACACACGAATTTGTTTCAAATGCACCAGAATTAAATGTTAGCAATGGCAATGCTGGAGCAATCTTAGATATGCTAGGTTTAGAATTCGATTACTCCGGACTTATCCTACACGAAAAATTACCAGAACTTATGCGTAAACTAATTCGTTTAAAGAACGATGAAGTAAGCAAATATGCAGAACCAGCACGCACAGATCATGGTTCTATGCGTAAAATAACAGATCCAGAGACGGGTCTATCAGGAATTGGAAGAGGCGCAACTATTCATCACGGTGGCAGATCAAATCAGCAAGTTACAAACTACATTGATAAACTTATACAGATAGTTCAATTTGCACAAAAACACAACGCATCAGTGTCTTGGGGATAATATGAGAGCAAGTGAATTTTTAACAGAAGGATTATCGCAAGATAAAACTTTACACATATTGAACAACTTTATTAAATTCGCAGCAGAACATCTTGAATTAGATCAATTGCCTAACATCAATTTTGTCACAGGATCCGAAAGAAGCGTAAAGAATAGTTCATTCGGCGGATACGGTAACAATAATATCAACCTTAGTATTTCCAATAGACATATTATGGATTGCTGTCGTACACTAGCACACGAACTTGTTCATTATAAACAAGATTTAAATCACGAGTTAGACGGTGAAGATCCAGGTGCGACTGGTAGTCCACAAGAAAACGAAGCTAATGCACAAGCAGCCGTTATTATGCGTAATTGGGGCAAACTGCATCCAAACTTGTTTGCACAAGAAGCGGTAGAGTAATTGACATAATTTATCGTATCTAGTATATTACAATAAATACATTAGAGAATATTTATAATGCGTAAAGGAACTAGATCAATCCTTCAAGAACTTAGCGATATCGGATTAAACCGAGACACAGATTTAATTATCGAATCGCGAGCATCTAATATCATCCAAAGTGCTATCAATCTCATCGATCTTATTAAAGAAAACTATGATGCGGAAACGGCTGCGGAGTTGGAACGTCGTCTCATTAACTCTATTAAAGGGTCCGATCCTAGCAAATTCAAACGCGGCATCAAAAAAATTCAAGAAAACAAGCAATAACTCCTTACTTTTTACCAAAAGTATAAATACTATTACAAACTTACAGAGTGTAAGTTGAGCATATAGAGGAGATATTACTATGCCATCATTATTAGGTTCATATGTAGCAGCTAACTACGGTCGTATGACATCACAAGACACCTACGGCGGTGTTACATTTAGCAATTTCGGAACACGTAACTTAGCGTTCTTAAAGGTTGTTGCTTCAAGCAGCGCAGTTGACTTTACAGCAGCACCAAGCACAGATCCAAACAGCGATGCATTATCAGACTGGCAGGATTCTTTAAGCCCATTTGCAGTTGCAGTTCGTACAATTCAACAATCAGCTGAAATTTACTTTGTTGGTACTCCTGGTACTTCTGGTTCAAATTCAGCGTTCGTTGTTGCAGTTGCAATCGACACAGCAAACGACGCGTCTGCTTCAGCTGGAGCAGGTAATACCGAATTACTTTCTTACCCAACATTAAGTGACTTCGGTTTATTAGAAGCAGCTATTGCAAACGCAACAATGTCTGTACCAGATGCTACTAAGATCACAATTACTCAATTAACAGCAGTTGGTAGCTCAATCGCAGCAACACCTACTTACAGTTAATTTGTAAGAAATTCTCAGGGATGGGAGCAAACTAGGGTCTTCGGACCCTTTTTTGTTGACTTATATTTCATAATACTGTAAAATGTTAATTTTTAAAGATAAATATTTTAATGTTTCAAGCACAATTACTTAAACAGGATTGGGGCAAAGAACTTCCGAGATACTGGAACGATAATAGTCCGTTTAAGACGCATTTTTTGAACGCACTCAGTATAACATTACCTGATTGCGAAAAGTTTTTTATTGAAACGGTCAGACATTATTCTAAGGATATAACTGATCCTGCTCAATTACATGAGATTGGCGAATTTGTCAAACAAGAAAGCCATCATCGACATGCCCACAAACAATACAATGATTGGTTGCAAAGCCAAGGATTACCTGTAGATAGATTACAAGCATCAACAAATGCTATGTGGGATATGGTTCGTAAACAAATTGATAAACGCAGTTGGCTTGCGCTTACTATTTGTGTGGAACATATAACTGTAGTATATGCTTCTGTATTTCTAAGTCATCCAGAAATACTTAATAACATGCATCCACAATTTGAACAAATATGGAGATGGCATGCTTTTGAAGAAGTTGAACACAAATCAGTAGCAATGAATGTATGGAACAAAACTATTAAGAACAACTCTTATAAAAATGTCGCTATGATGCTTGTGCTACCTACATATATGTGGTATGTAGGTAAAAATACATTAGTATTCTTACATGTAGATAAACAACTATGGAAGTGGAATACCTGGAAAGACATGGTTTCGTTTCTATTCAATAGAAAAACAGGACTTATTACTAAATCACTTGTACCATGGCTCGAATTCTTGAAAAAGGATTTTCATCCCAACGATCAAAATCACGATCACATTCTATTAGAATTCAAAAAAATATAAAGCATTATCTTAGCAGTTAAATACTGCATGGATTATAAATTATATACACTCGTCGACATTACAAATACCGGTCAATATAGAAACGAACACGGTAAAGAATCTGCTCGATGGAAGGAACAAAATTTCAATACTGTTTTACAAACACTCGGTATAAGGGCAAATATACTTTATAATTCTAAACCGATACCAACTGAAGTCGGTGGCAGAGTAATTGGATTCGATACTGATGAAATTCTTCGTGTATGGCGATTTGATTTCAGCACTGAAAGAGATAATTTATACGAAAACAACGGCGATCCTGTTGCGTTTTTAAAAGAAGACTTTAATCTTGTTCCTTATATTGATGGGTTAGATGAGTTGCTGGAACAAAACTATTCGGTATTTGTTACTGAGGGTCCTACTAAGAATATTGTTTTCTATTCAAAGCAATAAATAATACTGTAATATAAATCCTTGAGCAGGATTGGAGAGTACTAATGCCCCGACCAACTTCTATTGAGAAACAAAATTTAGAAGCGCATGTTGAATTATGTGCAGAACGTTATAAACAACTCGAAACCCGATTAGGCACAATCGAAACCAAAGTAGAACATTTATCCGAAAAAATCGCAGAAAGTCATAATAGTATGAGCAAAGTGATTGTTGGAGCAACTGCAACAATTGTAGTTGCATTAATTTCTACAATCATAACAATTATAATGAAGTTTTAAACTATGAAAATCAAAGACATTCTCGAATCGACTACAAATATAGGAACAGTAAATTCTGTTTCACCTGATGGTAAAAATGTTACTATTAGAACACAGGATGGAAAAACTGTTCAGACTACTTCAGCAGGCGTACTTCCTGGTCCGAATAATACTGTACAATTAAATCCATCTAATGCTATTAAACCAGGATCTCAAGTTACTCAACAGACTTCAGAAGAACAAATTGAAGACGAAGAACAACTAGATGAATTAGGTAAAAGTACACTTGGTTCGTATGTGAAAAAAGCATCTCACGAAAAAGGATATCACGGCTACGAAGCTGGAAGAGCAAGTGAAAAAAGAGATCGTGCTAAAGAATCTGAGCATTTACATAAAGGCGAAAAGCGTCAACAAGGTATCGAAAAAGCTCTTTCTAAGTTAGCTGGAGGCCCAGTAGACGAAACACAATTAGATGAACTAGGCAAAGACACTCTTGCTAAGTACGTTCGAGGTGCTACTGATGATATAGGACATTATAATTGGATGCGTGGTATAGAACGTAACGATAATTGGAATGACTTAGATGATTACGAGCAAGATCGTAGACTCAGAAGACATGATAAAGAATACAATCGTGAAAAAGGAATTGATCGTGCATTAAAGCGTTTAGTAAAGGAAGATATCGAGCTCGAGGCTATTAAGAAGTTATCTGGCCTATGAAAATCAACGATTTAATAAATGATTTTGCTATTTGGACTACTTTAGAAGAAGCTGAAATTTTAAAGAAGCTTCAGAAGCCAATTCGATTAGCTGCCCTTACTGAACATGAGCAAGTCAGGATTCAGTATATGATCCGTAAAAATCTGGTAACTAAACAAGGACACGATGATCCTTTTGTAGTTGCTAATGAAAAATATAAACCTATCTAAATTAATCAAACAACTCGCTGAAGAATTCAGCAGCGAATTCAATAATTTGTCTGTAACGGTGTTACCTAACGGTGACATCGTTTACCAAGAATATTTAATCAAGCAAGAACCTTCAGGTAACTGGGGGCTTTACTCATTACAAAGCAAAGATTTAAAATGTCAGTTCTTTTTAAAGAGTTGTGCATTGCTTGCGGCTCATTATTACTACAACCATGAATTCCATTATGTCGGTGATATTAGGCAATTAGATAGAGATTACTGGCGCAACTATTCCGATGCAGCGATTTACAGAAAACATCTTAAAGGCACCGAAGACATCGATAAGAAAGCAATACTACTAAATCGTTTAGAGTGTAGTGAATCGGATGCTAACCAATTTAAGAGAAGAATTTCTCGATTGTTTAAACGCAGTTTTGTATAAATACAAAATAAGAATATTGCTAAGGAAATCACCATGCAACTAAGAGATATAGGAAAACCGGTAACTAGTAAATCGTTGAACGAAAGTTTAGCAAAGAATTTCGGTTATAAATTAAATTTAGAACAATTTTCCGACATTCAGTTAGAAGATGTTCGTAATAAGTTACGTACTGAAGTGAGTCAATTCGAATGTAATGAAAGTTTTGATTCAGTTTTAGAAAACCCAAGATACCAAAAGACTAAGGCATTATTAGATGTTATTAATCAAGAAATCATGGAACGTGAAATGACTTCAGGCGAAAAAGCAAAAGAAAAGAAAATCAAAAAGAAAGTTGATCCATCAGGAATGAAAAAGTCTATGAAAAAACAATACGGAACCGAGAAGGGTAAACAAATTTATTTCGCTACAATTCGTAAGCGTGCTATGGATCATTCTGTTCCAGAAAGTTGGATTAATAGTGCTCTTAAAAGAATTTTTATCGGCGAAGGCGATAAGGCAGAATTATCAGCTGAATTAAGACTTCGTTATGATTTAACTGAGTCACAGGCTAGCTGGATTTTATTAGAGGCCGAAGAAAAGAAAGCTGAAAACATTGTTGCTACAAAAGATATGGTTGACCAAATCACTGGTTGGTTAGAAGACGTAGCAACTTTACGTACAGAAAATCTTTTAGAATTATTAGACTCTATAAGAGAACAACAAGGTAGTGATGTTTCACAACAATATGCAAGTGTAATTAAACCAACATTAGATAGTTTATATTCAGCATTAGAAAAAACACGCAGTGGATTAAGTCAAGCACTTTCGATTGTTTCAGGACAAGGCGCTCCTACAATGGGTGCTGCTCCGGACATGGGAATGGGTGCTCCAGACTTAGGTGCAGAACCTCCGATGGGCGGTCCAGAGTTAGGTGCAGAACCTCCGATGGGCGGTCCAGAGTTAGGAATGGAAACACCTCCTGCTCCAGAATCTGAAAGAGCAAAGCGTGAAAGCGTTGATTATAGTCGTCGCTTAGGCCAACTTTTAAGCCAACCAAAAAAAAAATAATTGAAACTACAGACCCTTTAATTATAACATTAAGGGGTCTTCAATCTGCAGCAAATAACAAAGGTGCACCTGCACCATTAACGTGGCAAGCGTTAAATGCACTCGGTCGCAATTATGGCATTCCGGCTATCGATCAAGAGCGATTTGCAGCGCAGTACGATGCAGAAGACGAACAAGGTATATTACATCAATTAGTAAGCCAGTTCGATCAAAACGGAATAGTTATTAAAACTAATCACGCTGAACCAACTCAAATGCCAGCTAATCCTTCATCGGGTGCGGTTGAAAGAATGGCGAAACACGCAGTTAAGAAATCATTTAAGTAATTGACATCATGGTACGGGTAATATATACTTGTACCATGATACTCTTAAAATCAAAATTTAATTATACAGAAATAAATCGTCAACAAGTAGATGGTAAGCGATTATATGCTTGTCCGGATGGATCTCGGGTTCCGTCTGTTACTACAATCTTAGATAAAACTAAACCTCCGGAAAAAATGAAAGCTCTTATGGAGTGGAGGAAAAGAGTAGGACACGAAAAAGCACAACAAATTACTACAGAAGCAGCCAGCAGAGGTACTAGAATGCACAAGTATCTCGAAGACTACGTTAAGAATGGAGAAATATCTGCTCCAGGAACAAATCCTTTTAGTCATCAAAGTCATGCAATGGCGAAAACTGTTATTAAAGAAGGATTAGTTCATGTTAATGAAGTATGGGGGGTAGAGGTTGGTTTATTCTTTCCTGGAATTTATGCAGGTACAACCGATGGTGTAGGTGTGCATTTAAACGAAGAAGCAATTCTAGATTATAAGCAAACTAATAAACCAAAGAAAGAAGAATGGATCGAAGACTATTATCTACAGCTCACGGCATACGCATTAGCACATAATAAAGTATATGGCACTAATATACGCAAAGGTGTTGTGTTAATGTGCGTAAAACCCGACGAGATAAGTCCTGGAGTATTTGGAACTCCGCAGTATCAACAATTTGTGTTAAAACCTGAAGAATTTAATTATTGGGAACGGAAATGGTGGGATAGGGTAGAAGAATACTACAGCAAAAACTGATAAATATCAGTAGTGGAGAATTTAAATGGCTGTAGTACAAATTAGTCGTATTCAGGTCCGTCGTGGCCAGGCAAACAGTGGAACCGGTTTACCTCAATTAGCGTCAGGCGAGATCGGGTGGGCGATCGACACCCAAGAATTATACATCGGAAATGGATCTGTTGCCGAAGGAGCACCTGCTGTAGGTAATACTAAAATTATAACAGAAAAAGATTTTAGTTCAGAAGCAGGAGTTCTTAGTACATTATTACAACATGCATATAAAGAAACAGATGTTAATATTGTTACCGGTGTCGATTCTAATAATCCTGTATTAAGATATGTACAAGATTGCTTAGATGATCATGTTGGATTATTTGATTTTTCCACATCTTCAGATATCACGAGCGGTGACTATTCTGTCGCATTGCAACGAGCAATCAATCAATTATTTTTAAATCCATCTACTAAAGCATCTAGTAACACTACCGACGGGTATGTAGCAAGAGTTGAATTACAAATTCCTGCAGGGAAATTTAATTTCTCAAATACGTTATACATTCCAAGTTATGCAACAATAGTAGGTGTTGGATCAGAGAAATCTATTCTTAATTATACAGGAACTGGCGTTGCAATACAATTTGTTAATGATACTTCGACTATAGGAAGTCCTAGTAGTATTACAAGTACACATGGTGTTAATCAACCTAGAAATATTACTTTAAAAGGATTATCAATTTATACTGCTACTGCAAATCAAACTTGTTTACAATTAGATGCTGTTAAAAATAGTACGTTCGATGATTTAAATATTCAAGGGAATTGGGGTAATACCTATAATGCTAATAGTAAAGGCATTGCATTAAACGCTGTTTCAAATATTGTTACTTGTGAAAATAATACGTTTACTAATATATCTATTTCAGGCTTTAGTTATCCTATATATTCAAAACAAGATATTTCAAACAATATATTCAAAGAATTTATTATTTCAAATTCTTACAAAGGAATTTCTTTTGGAGAAGGGTCGAATGGTACATCCGTAGGACAACAATTTGGTCCTTGTGACAACTCGATCGATAACTTTGCATTTTCTAATATTCTAAAACACGCTATCTATATAGAAAGAGGCATTAACAATACTATACAAAATATTCGATTAGATAATGTAGGGAACAATGGCGGCGGTCATGTTACAATTCAGTATCCACAAATATATTTTGGACAATATGGTAATGTTTCTAATAACATTAGATCCGATAGAACAGTTGAATTATCGAATAATTCGTATTATTCTAAAACAGTTTCGTTAACATTAACCTTAAATGTAACTGCAAATAAAGGAGCATACGTGTTTCAAGCAAGTTCCGGTGCTTACGGATACTTGTCTACCGATGTAGTTAGTAGTACAACTGTTGTTCTTCAAAACATTTCATCACAAACATTCGATACAGCTGGAAGTGTAACCATAGACGGAGATGCCACTCCTAGCGATACTAATGCTGCTGTACATCCATCAGTTGTCGGAGCTGTACAAACTTCTAATTATATTCCTTATATTCCAGAAGTTGCAGGTCATGGTACTTTTAATACTTTTGGAATTCAACAGGTTGCAATTGGTGCTCCGAGCTCTTATACATCGGCATTTCGATTACCTGTTTCAATGGATCAATATAGCGATCCACAAGGAGCAATAAGATATACCATAAATTACCAATACAAAAGTATCGATTATCCGTTTACTCGCAAAGGAATTTTATTTGTGTCAGCAGACATTGACAATGTTAATGCAAGATTATCAGACGAATACGATTTCATCGGAACAGATTCGTTAGGAACATTAGCATTACAATTGGATTTTCGTGTAAGATTTCTAGATATCACAGGTGCAGCTTATACAGGCGCATTAGGGCAAATTCCAGCTGCAATCGATATTGAATACAAAAATACATTGTCAGGAGACAATGGCTCGTTTACCTACACATACACTTCATCTTTCTAATTGACATTCCATTAAAAAACACATATTATTGTTACATTAATACGTAATATGTGTTTTTGTTTGATTAAATCTTTGATGTTCAAGATGATTTCTCACCGAAATCGTCTTCACTAAATACAACCTAGTCAAAAAAACACAGAACGAACACGGAATAGAGTATGAGTAATATATCAGTTATAAAAAGAGATGGTAGCAAGGAGGACCTTACTATCGAAAAGTGGCAAGCTCAGGTTGCAAAAATCTGTAAAGGAATTGCAGATGTTAGTCAATCGATGATAGAAATTAAGAGTCAACCACATTTTTATGATGCGTGTACTACTCGCCAAATAGATGAGATTACGCTAAGAGCAGTTGTTGATCTTATCGATGTCGAATCCAATCCTGACGTAGGGCATACTAATTACCAATATGTCGCAGGTAAGCAGAGATTAACTATGCTAAGAAAAGATGTATACGGACAATACGAACCGCCACATCTTTATACTATTGTTAAAACAAATGTAGCAATTGGCCTCTATACTCCAGAACTTCTAGAATGGTATTCGGAAGACGACTGGAATAAAATGAATGATATTATAGATCATGAAAAGGACGAATTGTATTCGTATGCTGCCATTGAACAACTGATCGAGAAGTATCTTGTAAAAAATCGTTCGACAAAGCAAATTTACGAAACACCACAAGTTAGGTATATGATTGCTGCGGCAACTGTATTTCATAAGGAGGAACCTAACTCTGCAAGGATGAAATACATTAAGGAATATTATAATGCAGCATCAGATGGATTATTTACTCTTGCTACTCCTGTATTGGCTGGGCTGGGTACTCCTACCAAACAATTCAGTAGCTGTGTGCTTATTCGAAGCGACGACGATTTGGATAGCATTTTTGCTAGCGGAGAGATGATGGCAAAATATGCCAGTAAGCGTGCGGGGATTGGATTGGAGATCGGTCGACTTCGCCCATTGGGCTCCCCAATTCGCGGAGGCGAAATCATGCATACTGGCATGATCCCATTTTTAAAGAAATGGTTTGGTGATTTAAGAAGTTGTAGTCAAGGCGGAATCCGTAATGCTAGTGCTACGGTATTTTATCCTATATGGCATCATCAGTTTGATGATCTCATTGTCCTTAAAAATAATCAAGGAACGGACGAAACACGAGTACGACATATGGATTATGGCGTGGTACTTTCGGCATTCTTTTGGAGACGATTTAAGAATAAAGAAGATATCACCTTCTTCGATCCGAACGAAGTTCCAGATCTTTACGAAGCGTTCTATAAAGACACGAATTTGTTCGAAGAACTATATATTAAATATGAAAACACACCTGGGCTACGTAAGAAAACTATGTCAGCAGAGGAAGTCTTTAAAAGCGGTATCTTAAAAGAACGTACAGACACCGGTCGTATCTACTTAGTATTCATCGATAACGTAATGAATCAAGGTCCATTTGATCCAGAGTATCATACCATTTACCAGAGTAATTTATGTCTGGAGATTTTGCTTCCTACAAAGCCATTCAAAAAAATAGATCCAGAACGGAAATTGATTCGTATTAAGAAAGACAAAGTTGATGAATTTATGAAAACTAAATCAAATGATATTATTAATGTAAGGAAAATAAGATAGTAAGTAATAGTATTTCAAGTATAAATAAGTGTAGAGGTTTATTAATGAAACAATACATAATTTACTGCCATACACTTAACGAAAAGAAATATGTAGGGTATACGAGTAAGATATTAGAAGAACGGTTGCAGGATCATATAGAAGAAGCATTAGACGGAAGTGACAGGCATTTTCATCGTGCAATTAGAAAATATGGAGTTGAAAATATAATATCTGAGGTATTAGCTGATTCGTCAAATAAAGACGATGCAAAGAGGTTAGAAGAAAATTTTATCGAAAAATTAGATACCTTTAAAAATGGATATAATATGACTCGTGGTGGAGATGGCGGAAATACTCTTGAAAAATATACATCAGATGAGATGGAATCACACCGCAAATTAAAATCATACAATGCTACTGGTATGAATAACGGCAACGCTAAACCTGATATTACTAAAGAAATGATTATTAATGCTATCAGACAATTTTGTATTACTAACAATAAAGAAGGCGATTATATACTTAGAAATGAAATAGAAACTGTTCTTAAAGAAGAATTAGGAGCAAGTATTATGATTCTAAAAAATAGATTTGATAACGGATTACAACAGTTAATAAACGAAGTTAATGAACAATTATCAATACCTATTAAGTATGATCCGTATTATCGTTGTGATGAACACAAGAAGAAATTGTCATTAGCAACTTCAAAATACAGATGGGTAACTAACGGAATTGATAATCTAAAATTGCCAGAAAATGAACTAAATCAGTTTTTAAAAGATAATACAACATACAGACAAGGTAGAACATTATGAATGAAAATAATCAAAAAATATGTTGTCGATGTAACAGTCAAAAAGAAATAATTGCTTTTTCTGTCAATAAAAGAACAAAAGACGGATTGCAAGCAATGTGTAAGGAATGTTTTAAAGAATATCAACACATTAATCGCGAACGCATAAATGAACAACGAAAGAGAACTAATAATGACTATATTAGGGATCTGAACAGAATCCGTAATCAAAAATATAGATTACGAAATGCACAACAAATAAATGAAAAATTGAGATTAAAACGCAAACTTCAAAGAGACGGAGTAAAATAAAAATGAACGAAAAAATTAAACAACTGGTAGAAGAATCTAAACTAGTAGCATTCGTAGATGGGGAACCTATAATTTACACACATGATGCAAATAGAGTGGAGAGGGCAGAAAAGTTTGCAGAATTAATTATTAAAGAATGTTGCAGTGTGTTAGAACCTTATGATCATCGTCCGGTTGATATGTTAAAAACACATTTCGGAATCGAATAATGAATAACTTATATGAAGAAATAGATTGTCTGCCAGAAGAATTAGATGACGAATACGAATATTTTGAAATCGATGAAGTAGAGGGCAGAATTGCGCTTTGCACATTGGGCTCGATTAATTGGGGTGCTTTCCGCAATCCTGAAGACATGCGCAGGGCTT
>TBL_comb47_HYPODRAFT_10006205_pt1 | contig 12982 bp, 17 predicted proteins | sample TroBogypolimnion_40_FD_10682 | JGI IMG/M metagenome (IMG submission 10682)
CTTCGCCGCGCCGAGCAAAGCTCGGTGGTCTGACATATTTATAATATATTTTTATTATAAATGAGGGTAATTTTAAGGGTGTTAAAAACGCCGTTTTGGGGTAAGAGTCAGGAGCAGGCCTTTTGTGAAAAGGCTGTGTAAAATTGATATTTTTTAATAAAGGTATAAAGAAGTTTAATAATGACACACGCATTTTATCCAGGAGCATGGTTTGATCTTACACCAACAGTTTTATGTCCTGAAACAAAAAATTGGATTTATGTGGATATATGGCCGTCTATGCATTTATTTTTTTCAAAAGATGAATTGTCTGTAGTAGAACAAGAACAATCTATTATTACATGGTACATTGAATTATTCAAATGTATGAAAAATTATGGATTTGAAATGATCAGGAAAAAACAAGATCTTTTTATTTTTGAAAATGTTGAAACACAACAAATCATAAAATACTATACAAATACTGATGTAGGAAAACCATGTGATAATTTATCATTAAAAAAAGATATATCATCGTGTTCTACTATGTGTTATTTAGCATTTAGTATATCATGTATGCATAGTGATTTTTTTCCAAAAGTTAATATGTATTTGCTGAATGATAGAACATACTATGAGCAAGATTTCAAAGAATTTTTGCAATGGGAGTGTAAATACAATAAACTACACTATAAAGTATTTTTTTCAATAAAAAAAATCGAATGGGTTACATGGATTGAAAAAACAAGAAAATATTCTGTAGAAACATATGATATCGAAGAAAATACAATTAATCATTTATACACAACCTTTTCACAAAAGCACCGTGTAAGTGGTCCGCTTGTACTCAACCCTTGATGGTCTGTGTCACCAACTAGGGATGTCCCATATGAAACCAGACAGTGGTACACCGGAAGAGGGTCGAGTACGAAAACGTGTCCAAGACCATTTGTTGTAACAACCGTTTCGACAACATTTCGTATAGTACGTATCCGTCCCGTCCAGTTTATTGTTTGTGCGATAAGGCCGATTGGGGGGGTAACTAGCATAAAAATGGTCGACCATTTTTATAAGGCTTTTTTGAAAATAATTATACGGATAGCAATTTAGCAAAGCTTGTAACGACACTGGTGTACGTGTACCAGTGATCGATTACATGCCAGGTTAACTTTTCAGTAGTAATACGTTCTGGCTCGTCAAATATACCAATCAGACGACACATTTCAAATACATTGTCGAGACCATGGTCTACTAGGATGACCGTTTGTTCTTCTTCAGAGAGGTTTTCCACAACACAGTCGACGTATTCAATCCATCGGTCGGCTACCCAATCTTCATTAAACCAGTTTTTGAACGTTTCGTCTGATAGGAGATCGTCGGATAGTGTTTGTTCGGTTTCTTCGAGGGCTTCATCAAACTCGTTCTTGTATCTAGTAACAAATTTCGTAATAAAGGTATATGCGTTCATTGTTTGATGAATGAAAGGCTATAAAAAACGTTTTTCAATTTTATAAATTTATCTAGTGTGAAAAAAGAAAATACTAGCAATTTTAATTCTTGTCTATTACAGGTTTCGTTTGTCATTCACAGTATCCATCGACACTTGGAATCCTTGGGTCATGAACCAAATACTCCTTTCCATCTTTCTGGATCACAGTATTTTCGGCTTTTGACAAGAGATGTTCAAAAATATCGTTGAATTTATCGGTATGACCGACTTCATCACATAGAGCGTGACTAATCTCATGGATCAACACTAGGGTCAACTGATTACGATGGTATTGTTCGCTGGTCTTTTTATCTTTTTTACAGATGTAGACGTAACGTTTGTCAATGGTATAACTTTTGTCTCCTTCAAAAAACCGTAACCGATCCACAATTTCGTCCACGGAAGGATCGATTTTACGAATGTCATCAATCAATGACAAGACATACTCGTCCTGTTCATATGTTTCATAATGGTCTTTTACTTCATTCAATACTTGATAAAATACATACAGAATAATTAAAATACCTATCACACTAAAAAATGCGTTCATCTTTTCCTTATTCTTTATAATAAAATTGAAATAAAAAACGAATTGGAGAAAGAAGAAAAGAAAAAAGATGAATCGTTGTTTGGCCAGGTTGGCTTTTAAAAAAGAGAACCAGGAACTTATCCGTTCTAAATTACCTTCTGATAAAGACGAAGCAATTGATACACTGTATGAAATGTGTTTTATGAAAGAAAATGGGTCTGATTTGAAAACGATTTTTTCATGTCTAAAACAAGGATCGTTAGGATTGAACCATTCGTTGTTTGACAATGTTTCTAAAAAAATGAAAGAGGCAGATTTGTATTCCCAGAAACCATTTGATGTTACCGAAGGGGTAGAGACGTGTAGCAAGTGCAAGAGTATACGAACGATTTCTTATGGGAAACAAACGAGGTCTTCTGACGAAGGTGCGACAGTCTTTGTATTTTGTATCGATTGCAAGTACAGGTATTTCATGAACAGCTAATTTAAACAAGAAATCCAATTATAAAAAAAATGGAACGAGTCTTTACTAGTGTCTATGAAAACTGCACGTGGGGTGATAATAACCACCAAGAATACAAGGGAAGTAGTGGTGGCGGAAGTGAAGTAGATTACAATCGCTACAGCTATGTACCTGTCGTGAAACAATTTATTACTGAAAATAATGTAGAAACGATAGTAGACCTCGGGTGTGGTGATTTTAAGTGCGGTCGTTTACTCTACGATGATCTGAATGTCGAGTATACTGGTTATGACGCGTATAAAAAAGTAACCGATCTCCATTCAAAAAACTTTTTTCAACCAAAGTACACGTTCATTCATTCTGATTTTTATACCAACCGAGAACGGATAAAGAAAGCTGACTTGTGTATCATCAAAGATGTGGTTCAACATTGGTCACTCGGTGCGATTTACACTTTTTTCGACTATCTAGTCGAGACAAAACCATTCAAGTACGTGATTATCACAAATTGTGCTCATCAGGAACATGATAATACAGATGTTCCTGATGGTGGTTGGAGACCTCTCAGTAGTAAAATGATGCCACTCAAGAAATATAATCTTGAGACATTATACAAGTACGATACGAAAGAAGTGTGTCTACTACTTTTCTGAAGTAGTTTACTTTTGATTTAAGGAGATCAAAAGTTCTAATAAATAAAGCCGAATCATGGGTTCGTGTTGTTCAGTAAATGAAACGATACGTCCAGCTACAATCATTTTGAAATTTCCCCATGGAAAAAAAGGTATTAGGTACAATCATGATAGGGAATGTTTTGATCCATGTGACGATGTGACTGAATGGTTTCAGAAGGTTTTTCAGCGCCAGGAGTGGGACCAATGGATCTTGTACAATGATGAAACACCAGATGGTAAAACCTATTCAACTGGTGGACACAGTAAAGGAATGGTTGCTTGGAATCGAGATATAATTTCGTGGACCTGTCACTCAATCCCCAAGTTTCCGAAAACAATGTTCGGAACTAGCCACATTGACATTGAACCATCGGAACAAATTTACGGACAATCCTTTTTTAACACTGAAATTCCTTTTGATCCACACGCGTGTGCTAAAATTTTAGAACAATTAAGTATCATGAAGGTTCATGTATACGAGATTCATTATGATCGAAAGAATCCGATTACTATTAATACCACGTCAGTGTCCACTACATCGACTGTTTCTTTATCTGACACCTGTGTCCATTTAGCCAAACCTCCTACACATCACATCGATATTTACAGTGAATGCCTTTCTACACGATATGGGATCACGATGGTGGAGACATGGAGACGTGGACACCCGATCGTTAACAAAAATCATTCACACTTATTTATCCCTGTAAAAGATATAGTACAATGTCAATACAATGACACGATTTATCTTGAAACACAAGATCATTCTAAATGGGGGACGTCCATGGAAGAAAATTGTTGGTTTGGTGATTTAAACCGTATGGTAACCCAAGAAAAACGAGGTGGTGGTGGCTTTATTTATATAAATAAAAAAGTAGCCACAGCATTGCGTTCATTGGCTACTAGTAAAACTGAAACTGAAAACGATAAAAATAGAAAATGAAAAATGTTGGTAATGGTAAAGCGTCTGGATCTTTTTTCAATATTTTTCTTATTCGCAATCATGTGTGGTATTCTTTTACCAGAGTACATGATTACATTCTGTTTTTTATACTTTTTCATTTTATTATACGTGTAAACAACACGTAAAATTGATCTATATTGTTAAAAATAAAATAACTAATGACTACATATAAACACGAAATGACATATTACACACATTTTAATGGTGGACGACCATACAAGGTAGTTTTCACAGAAGGTGAAGGTGTAGGTGTCGTTAATATTTATAAAAAGACATACGGTGAACCGGATGGTCCATCCATCAAGCAATTAAATGTGTCAAACTCTTTTATCGGAAAAAGTAAGGGTGATGATACATTTATTAACGCTGATCACTGTACAGGTGACACAACATTATTTGATGGAAACACCATACTCTTGGAAACTGGTAAAAATTCGTACACGCTGATTGGTGATAAGATTGTCGAATTCGATACGGAAGAGCCGATTACCAATTTTTGGGCGTGTGTTGGACGAAATGATATTCCTTACCCTGTCGCATTGAGTGAAAATTTTATCTATTTTTTACAGTCTTCGTGTATGACATACGTCCCCATAGACATTTATGAAGAAACAGCAATCGATGAAGGAGAAACTATTGAAGACTATGAATTTGCGTATTTTATCTATTACCAAAGCCAGAAACTCCAAGATGAAGCCTTTGATCTAACAACTTTATAGGATAATTCCTACAAAATTTATATTTAGATTGTTTAAAGGCATCCACTAGAATAAAATAGTAAAATGCCAAAAGATACTATTCTGTACGATCGTCTTGGTGTACCACCGGATGCTTCTGACTCACAAATTAAAAAGGGGTTTCTAACCCAGTCTAAACAGTGGCATCCAGACAAGCATGAAGAAGAAAAAAAAGAGGAAGCAACACAGAAATTTAAAGATATCATGGATGCCAAAGAAATTCTGTTAGACGAGAACAAACGACGCTTGTACGATCAAGTCGGTATAGACATGGTAAAGGACGCGCAACGAGTCCAACCAGAGAATCCATTCGGAGGGGGTAATCCATTCGGCGGAGGATTTCCCTTTGGGGGTATACCAGGTATGCCCCCAGGATTTCCCTTTGGGGGTTTTGCGAATCAATCCACCCAACCGTCTACTCCTGTTCCTCAGCCGATTAGATCTACATTGACGGTATCTTTGGAACAAATTATTCTGGAAGAGACCATCCAGTACGTATTTGTTTGTTCGAAAGAGTGTGTCTCATGTAACGGAGAGGGAGGTGTAAAAAATCGCTGTGAACCGTGTCGTGGCCAGGGTAAAACCATTTCGATCCAACAAATTGGTCCGATGATTCAACAGATGATCAGTCCTTGTCAACACTGCAAAGGAACTGGGACAATTGTTCATCAGACATGTCAGATCTGTAGTGGAAAGTGTTTGATAGAATTTACCAAAAAAATTCCTATTTTCTTGAAGAATACCATTAAATCAAACGATACTATCACTCTTTCGCGTGAAGGTAATCATTTTCGTGACCAGTGTTCTGACGTATTAATTACTGTTGTTATTTCACCACATCATCTCTATAAGATTAATCATTATGATTTGTATCAAAAGATAGAGTTGTCATTGACGGAAGCACTCTTTGGGTTTCAAAAAGGTCTATCGTTACTGGATGGATGTACCGTAACGATCAAGTCAATGAGCAAAACGGATCCATTCACGGTCATGTCTCTACCTGGATATGGTGTCAATAGTAAAGGTACCTTGTTCATTGTGTTTAGTCTAGTCTTACCAACATTATCTTCAACTTATTCGGACATGTTTAATGAAGTGATTGGCATTCCTACGTATACAGGGCAATCAGACACATTGATAGAACTTGTTCCAGTAGTAACATCTATTTCAAACGAGATTATTAAGACCATATTGTAGGCTAAAAATGATTTTTTTGGAATGGAAAAACAACAGATTAAAAATGGATCATCTAATCTATACGGGTCCGTATGGTTTGCCTCGTTATCATTTGAATGAATACAGAAAGTCCAATCCACGTTACAAAAGTCATTTTTGCAAGTACATGAAATGTAGGTCAGATCATACGAAAGAATTTGTATTGTGTCCTGGTGTTCATCCATGTATGAAAACTGGAAATCCTGGATGGTTATGCGGAGTAGAAAATTGTCCATATGATCATTATATAATCGTCAATTAAACACACTTGTGTGTGTATAATACTATAAAATTGAAAAAAATAAGTAAAATAAAAACGTTAAAGAAAATGGAACATAAACTGTTTACGATACTCCGTATCATGCCGAACCAATTATTGCAGTTTTTGAACCGTCCAGATATGCCTTCACTTGAAAATACATGTGAGGAGATAAAAAAATTAGTGTCTCCGTGCACGAAGAAAATGTCTCTTTATGGTTTGTACCCATCTGTGTCAGATGACTTATTTTATCTTTTATTTACACAACAGTATAGAGAGCTTCATTTTGCATTGTGTGTTCGTCAAGATGAAAAAAATGTATCAGAACGGGATGTTCAACGACCATGTTTTGTATATGTATTATACCATGGTATGACTCTGTTGGAAATTGCATTGTTATTACATGATACCAAAGCAATTCAACTTCTTTCGAAAAAACACAATAGAGGTATTTACTATGAACAACACTCTTATACATCCTATTTTTATAAAAATGCATTAGAACTTGCTTTGGATAATAAAGATGCAGACGTGGTCAAAACAATATGGTCACTGTACCATGGAACATACAAAGAATCTATCGAGAAAAACATTGAACTTTATGAACGTATTCATTTATTATGATAATTATAAATGAGATCTCGATTACGTAGTCCATCACGTAGTCCATTACGTAGTCCATTACGTAGTCCATTACGTAGTCCATTACGTAGTCCATTACGTAGTCCATTACGTTCATCACGTAGTCCATTACGTAGTTCATCACTTCAACGACCAGGGTTAAATCTAGGTCTAATAAATGATACAGAGACAGAGACAGAAATTGAAAAAAATACCAAAGTTTATAATGAAGTTTATAATGAAAATAATATGCCTCGTTGTTATAAAAAAAAATTAATTAGCGATGATCGATTTTGTACAAAAAAAGGACAAGGAGCGAATGGTATTGTATATAAATGCAATTTTCCGGAATTTGTAAAATCTGCTTATAAAGGACAAAAAGAAGTATTTAAAGACGATGAAGATTGTTATAAAAATGAAACAGAATGTAGAAAAGAATCTGGTTTAACAGTGTGTAATTTTCTAAAATATAATGTTCCAGCAAAAACAATAGCTTATAAAATAAGTACAAAAGGTATAAATATAGATGAAATGATATTTATTATTGATATTTTTTGGGAAAAACTCAATGAAAGACCAGACTATTCAGATAATTTTGCTTTTTATGAAAAAGATTCTATTTATACAGACGGAGAAAAAGTTGTCGAAGAACAACCATATATTGAAGCAGAAAATCTACAAACATTAATTGAAAAAAATGTTGAAATTCAATATACGAAAAATTTCCGTAAAAAATTAATTTACATTGTAAAAAAAGTTATTGAAATAATTTCATGGTTAGGTTATGGTTCAAATAAATTATTTCATAATGATCTTCATTATGGTAACATATTATGTCTTGATAAATTTCCTTCAGAACCTGATAGAGTTGATAAATATAAACCTATTATCATTGATTATGGTTTAATGACATCAAAAAATCCAAGGGAAAGATCTCTTGATGTTATCAGTACTAGTACAACACCTTTACTTGATATCGCTTTTTTATTAGAGACAGTCTTCTTCCATGATAAAGAAGCATTTATGTGGCTTCAACAGTACATAGTTATAGATCACCAAGGAGACGTGTTTGTAGAAAGAGGACGTCCAGCACCACGTAGTACCCTACATTTTAATAAGAAATTTAATGAATTAATAAATAATTTCAAGTTGAAATCAGTTGATGAATTGTATAAAATCATTTTTGAATCACAGATTATAGAACTTTCACACGAAGAAAAATTAGAAATAATAGTAAAAACTTCTAAAAAAATTGAACCGTGGTGGTGATTGTTTTCAAATTAATTTTTATTTGAAAACGACTCGTTTTTATGACCCTTGATTATTATAAAAATATGATAAAATATATTTAGTTGTTCAACAAATCTTTCTTCCATTCACACGCCAATGAATGAAAATCTTGCTTTAGTGACCACTGATACCCTCGTTCTGTGATTTCTTCCTTCTTGATAGGATCGTCCAAGACCATACATAACTCCTTGAACAAAGCCTGGTTGGTCTCGTGTTGCATGACCTCTTTGTCTACGTTTTCAATCAGATCCACCATCACACCACGGTCTCCTACCACTTCACACAAAGCGGCTAAACGCAATGAAGCCACCAAACAACCTGCAGCCATGGCTTCGACTGCGCTAATGCAGTACGTCTCTTCAAAACACGTGGGATACAACCACACGTCGGATTTCTTAAGTTCTTGAACTAATTGTTCTTGAGAGACACGCGGAGACAATACAATTGCATCCACATAGGTACTTTGAAGCTGTTTGATGGTAGCTAAGCATTCATCCGTAAGCTGTTCTAACTTGCCAAAAAGATAGAACGTCGACTGTGGATAACGTTCTTTGATCCATGGAATCATCTTAATCCAGTTACTAGCCCCACGAGTCGGATCACTAGTGAAAATAAACCGAAATGGAATACGCATAGGGTCCGGACTACTCAGAAATCGTTTGGGGTGAATGGCATTTCGTGATACATAGACGGAATCAGCAGAAATCTTTGTGTGTTTACACACATATTGTTTCTGCCATTCGGAAATACAGATGACTCCCCTGAATTTTTGTTGATGGACTTGAAGAAATCTGTAATCACCCATGGGAATAATATCATGGAGCCACAAGTGAACCTTTTTTATATTGTCATAGTAAACCAAGTTATCAATGTAGCGACTCACGATCAGGTTGTCGACAATGTATGACAGACAAAAATCCGAGAAAAATGTTGTATCAACGTACTGAATTCCTTCGACGGTCGTTTGGTAATCAATCTTGTTGGGGATGTCTTCAAAGAAACCAAACACAAACACCCGGTAACCCTGGTCTCTAAATTCTTTTGCGAGATAGATGGCCATGTATTCGGAACCTGAAATTTTGGTGCTAGCATTCGGACGGGGATCCCACACCCATGGAATGACACCAGTGTGAATGATCATGACCTTGGGAGCGATACGAAGACTTGATTTGTTCAACCCATCACATATAGCATATTTCATGTTTAGTAATTTTTGATCATTAGGATATTTTTCTAACATTTTTTTGAGAACTGGCACGGCTTGGTCGACCTTCTTTACTTTTAGTTTGACTTCTACATACAAGTATGGTATCCCATAGTCATAGACTTCGTGTTCCAAACTCGTCAACATCAATGGAGGGGTTGGTACCCGTATCAGGTTATCGACAATTTTGTTAATGGGATCAAAATTTCCTTCTTCATAAAAGGAGACTGCCAGTTTATAACTAGGTTCAGCCCGATCCAAAAACCGTTGTTGCAGATCCATTAGTTTTCGTCGATACACGTCTACCGCATTGGTTTCTGTGTAGTTATAGAGAATCATCTGGTATTCAGCATAAAACGTATATTCTTTCATATTGGTACTGTCCAATAGTTGTTTAGTATATTTCAATCCGTCCTTGTCCTTTCCCAATTTAAATGAGGTAGATGACAAGTAATACAATGGACGCGGATCGGTAGGAAAATCTTCCTTGTCCAATAACAACCACGAAATGTCTCGTTTGAATCTGGTAAATGTTCGTTCACGATGTTGTTGGCTAGAATGGTCGATAATACAAAAATGTTTTTCATCCTGGTACTCGTAGGTGGTTTTAGGTTTAAAATCCAATGCTTCATGAACACGGTACTTATACCGGATCCCGGTGGATGTCTTTGTAATACGTTGAGAATAGTACAGATCGGATAGTTGCTTGTTACCCTTTTCATACCCGATTTTAATATGAACGACGTCAACAGAACACGTCTTTAAAAAATCTCGAAGTGCTTTACCTTTAGCCATCTCGTAACTATCATCCAAGACGATCATATACTTGCATGTCCCGCTAGCAAGATCAAATGCCTTGTTACGGGCATCGGAGAAATTGATAAACTCGGAAAAATGTAATTGACCAGGTACATCCTTTAGTTCTTCGCGAATAATATCAGGAGTGTTGTCATTGGATCCAGTATCGAGAATGGTCCATCGATCAATGTACTGACGATTGGTTTGGAGACATTTTCGAAGGATATCACCAGAGTTCTTGACAATCATGACGAGTTCCAGAAGAAGTCCTGGCGTGCCCTCCACAACCGAACCCTTATTTTTGTTTTTATGTTTTTTGCTCATAGTAAAAGTTGTTCGTTCTTAATTAGAAGGAACGATGTTTTAGATTGATTTTACGTTCGTTTTGATCCGTTCGAGTACAATGCTACCAATGGTCGTTGGATAGGCAGGAACATACTGACTTGCGGTTGCTTGAAAAAAAGCAAATTCAATCATGCCAATTAACGCGAACGTATACATATTTTCTAACAAGATGTCCTTGATGGAAACATCCTTTTTGTAGTATAGATAGACAATTATGGAGAGAATGGTCAATCCAATAATGATACCAATCCCAATCCATCGGTAATGGGTATTGTTCTTCTCGATATGGTCATCAATGTCTGTATTTGGATTGTCTTGTATTTCTTCACATGTTTTTTTGATGTTCTGCCAGTCTATCTTGTCACCGTATTTTTGGTCGAGTTGTGACAAGATAGTAGGAATCTGTTGTTGACAAATATTATCAATATTGTTATTCAGTACGATCTCGCCTATTTTTGATATAAATATGAAAAAAAACAAGTAGAGAAAAATAAATAAAATGAGCACATGAACACAAATATTTACCGCTAGATCAGGACTAATAGAGATCGATAACATCCTCTTTATTGTATATTTTATTTATATTTTTAAGGTTACTTTCCTTAAAAATATAAACCATACATATTATAAATGTGTTTTGATAGAAAAACAAGTATTGTTACTCTTTTAATCAACATCATAAGTAGTCTGGTATTATACCACAGTGCAACTAAAAGTAATTGCCTTATTTTTCTTATTTGTGGGCGGAATGCAATTCTGGGACTCGATCTTCTGGTCGTTTGACGAAAACACAACTGTTAATAAATGTTCAACAAAAGCAGCTATGGTATGGAACCACTTGGAACCGATTGTGTTGGCCTTACTTATTGTAGTAGTTATGAATCAACCACTGCACACTCGTTCCAAAGTCATCCTATCATTGTACATTATAGCTATATGCATCTATACAGGATATGCATGGTCCAAACTGCATGGTACGAAAAAGACCGTGAAAAGCCAGGACAGTCTAGACTGGCAATGGAATCACATGAAATACGCAAGTCTAATTTATTCACTTTTTCTATTATGCCTTGTTATCTTGTTTTATGATCATTTTACAGGGTGGGTAAAATGGTTTAGTATTTTTCTAACGATAGCATCGTTTGCTTTTTCGGTTTATAAATACAGTATAAAAGATTCTGTTGGACGGTTTTGGTGTTACCAGGCTGCTTTTGCACCTCTTCTCTTTATAGTTATGCTCCGGTTACAATAATGTTGGCAGTCTGAAAGGTTCCCGAACCGTTTGTATTAATTTGAACACCGTAATAATATGTTTGAGAGTATGAAGGTAAATCACAAAAAACTATATTACATGTGACTCTTGAACCGGCTGTTAGTGATGCACTCCACAGAGAATTCGTCTGATCTGATACATCTGTTCCATCAGATGTCGCTAAATTGGTTTTAGTTCTAAATAACGGATCTGTTGAAGAAACAATGGTAGCATAAATTATGGTTGTGTCTGTGCTAGTGTATTGAAACGACGAATTAACAAGTGTTATTGTTGTCGCGGTCGATGTAACCCCAGCATATATTGGAGTACCAGTACTTAAAAAAAAAGTTCCGGTAGAATGATTAAAAAAATTAGTATTTGTAAAACTAGCTGCTATCACTTTTCCATAAGTACTAGTACTAGTTGATGTTGTTGATCCTGAACCTAATCCTGAACCTAATCCTGAATCTGAACCTAATCCTAGATTATGGTTAAAACGAATACTATTATTAGTTGCATACACATCTTGTTGCATTTATAAGAACCACTATATTGTTTTTTGATTATTGATGTATGTACTCGGTTAGCTTTTTCGGTTTATAAACACAGTGTTAGTTATGCTCCGGTTACAATAATGTTGGCAGTCTGGAAGGTTCCCAGACCGTTTGTATTAATTTGGATACCATAATAATATGTTTGAGATGGAAGGTTAAAGTCATTGAAAACCATATTACATGTTACCCTTGAACCGGCTATTATTGACGCACTCCACATAGAATTCGACTGATTTGATACATCTGTTCCATCAGATGTCGCTAAATTGATTTTAGTTGTAAATAACGAATCTGTTGAACGAACAATGGTAGCATAAATTATGGTCGTGTCTGTGCTAGTGTATTGGAATGACGACTTGACAAGTGTTGATGTTGTTGTTGTCGTAACCTGAGCATCTATTAGACCAATATCATCACTTAAGAAAAAAATTCCATTAGAACTATTCAATAAATTTATATTTATAAAAATAACTGATATCGCTTGTCCATAATAAGTACTAGTTGATGTCGTTGAACCAGAACCAGAACCAGAACCAGAACCAGAACCAGAACCAGAACCTAGATTATGGTTAAAACGGATACTATTATTAGTTTCATACACATCCTGTT
>TBL_comb47_HYPODRAFT_10006207_pt1 | contig 12977 bp, 10 predicted proteins | sample TroBogypolimnion_40_FD_10682 | JGI IMG/M metagenome (IMG submission 10682)
GGGCGAGGCCAGCCAGAACACCTCGCCGATGGTCTCGGCCATCTGCCGGAACTGGTGCTCGCTGCGCCGAAGCGCCTCCTGGGCGGAGCGGATGCGAAGAAAGGCCTCGACTCGCGCCAGGAAATCGACCTTGTTGAACGGCCTGGTGATATAGCCGTCGGCCAGCCCGTTTTGCAGGCCCTCCGCCTGTTGCTGGGGAGTTATGCGGGCCCCGGACACCAGTACGACAAAAACACCGGCCAACTCGGGGTCAAGCTTGATCTGCCGGGCCACCTCGACACCATTGCCATCGGGAAGCTCGACATCGAGCAGTACCAGGGCGGGGCGATGCCTCCGGGTCATGGTCAGCGCATCGACGGCGGTAAACCCGTTCACCACCAGGTAACCGGCGTCGACCAGCATGCGCGAGGTGGTCCAGACGACGTCCGGATCATCATCGATGAGCAAAATGGCAGTGTCACGGAGTTGCGCTTTAGGTGTCGTTAGGTCAGTCGTGCTCATGCGGTTGCAGCCTTCTTGAAATACTGGGTGGAGGTTTCCGGTACAGCCATTCCAGCCCCGCTTTGCGGTTGCGGTGAACTGCGTTAACTCCATTCGGCCAGCCTGGTGCGGGCCTGGGCGAAGGCCTGCTCGGCCGCTGCGGCCATGCTCGCGGGGAAGCAGCCGGAGCCCGTCAGCCACCCCTGCAGGGCTCGCGCCGACTCCTCCAGGCCGCAGGCTTCGTCCGCCAGCGACGAGGCGACCAGCACCCCCAGATTGGTCAGCCCGCAGGCATGGGGAGCGAGTGCCTCCTCGAGCTCGCGCGACAGTGCGTCGAACTGCGCCCCGGATAGCCGTGACAACCGGGCCAGTTTCAGGGCCTGCACCGCGGCCCCCAGGCGCGCGTACTGATCCCGGCGCTCCGGTACCTGGGCCGTCAGCTCTTCCATCAGCAGTTCCAGCTGCCGCTCCAGGAGGATGCGCGGCATGCCCAGCCGCGCCAGCAGGTCCGCCAGCCAGGTCGCCTGCTGGACCACCCCCGCGGTCTCCAGCTGGGGCAGCGTCGCCAGCCAGGCTGCATCGCTACTGGTGTAGCGCCTGCCCCGCTCGCCGTAGCGGGCCTCGAAATAGGGGAACTCCCCGCGGCAGCGGCGCCCAGCCGCAAGGGCGGCCCTCACCTCGCGCAGATCGTCGGGGATCGGATGCTGGCCGGCCTCCGGGTTGAGCGCGGTCGCCGTCAGCCTGCGCCCCTCCGGCGGCGGGAGCGGATAGAGGGCGGCGTGGATGGCGATCAGCACCCGGAAGGTTTCCTGGGCGCCCCGCACGATCGCCTGTTGCTCGGCGTCATCGGCCTGCAGCAGGTTCAGCCGGGCGGTCAGCGTCTGCCACACCTCGTCGACGCCGCTGCCGAAACCGGCATAGAAGGCAGCCCCGCGCTCCGCCCCCTGGAGAATGCGGCGCACGTCGTCCAAGTGAACCCGGTTGCCCAGCATGGTGCCGCCAAGGGTGTAGAGCTGGCCTGCCAGCAGGCGCGGCTGCTCCACGCCGGTCTGGCGCAGGGCGTGGGCCAGTTGCAGCGAGAGCTGAGCCGCCTGGGCGATGTCGGCCGGCAACAGCTCCGAAAAGGATTCCAGGTCCTGGAGCAGCAGCGCGTAGCGCCCCTCCAGGACGGCGGAGAGCTCCCGCACGGAGGCGTCTTCGGCAGCCGCGGCCGAGCGCTCCAGCGTGGCGAAAATGACCGCGAAGGCGCGCAGTTGATTGATGTAGCTGTCCAGCGGGAGGGAGCCGTCGGCAAGGGCGCGGAAGAAGGGGAGACTCTCCATTTCCGCGTGCAGACCTGCGGTGGCCGCCTTGAGCTGCTCGCTTAACGATGTCATGATTTCCGGGCCTCCTGCATAGGATCTCAACTCTTGGGCGACGTCGCCCGGCAACTGTTAGGCAGCAGGAAACCAAAACGCGACCCGCCACCCTGCCGGTCCTCCACCAGGCAGCTGCCGCCGTGCGCCAGAACGACCTTGCGCACGATTGCAAGCCCCAGGCCGATGCTCCGCTCACCGCTCGGCTTGAGCCCGCCGGAGCCGGAGAACGCCTCGAAGATCCGCTGCCGCCGCTCCAGGTCGACTCCCGCACCCTGGTCCTCAACCCAGAAACGTATGCCGTCCGCCTGGGCTTGGCTTACCACGGTGATGCAGGCCCCGTCGGGCGAATATTCGATCGCGTTACTGAGCAGATTGGTGAGCACCTGCTCCAGCTTCGGGCCATCCACCCTGAGCCGCGCGCACCCCTGATCCAGGACCGTCCTCAGCTTCATGCCGCGCTCCGCCGCGGCCGCCTGCACCAAGGCCAGAGCACCGGCGACCAGCCCATCCTGCTCGACCACCTGCAGGTCGAGGTTCAGGCGATCGGCCTCGATCATGGTGATGTCGAGAAAACCGTCGATCAGGCGGGCCATGGAACGTGCCGAGGCAATGATACCGCTTATAGTGCGGCAGGCGTCGGCGCTGATGTTGAGCGTGGCGTCTTCCAGCAGCAGTTCCGCCCGGTTCAGGATCAGCCCGACCGGCTTGCGCAGGTCATGCGAGGCCATGCCGAGGAACTTGTTCTTCAAGCCGTTCAGCCTGACCAGCTCGGCGTTCGCCAGGGCGAGTTCCCTGCCGAGCGCCGTCAGCTCCTGGTTTAGCTCCAGAAACTCGCGGCGCAGCCGGTCCTGCTCCCGCGGGTCTGCCTGCCCAAAGAGCAGTAGTTCGGAGCCCAGCCGCGCGGATGTGACGTACAAGGTCTGGGTCAGTCCGTCAGCGGTCCTGACGTTCATCATACGGGGCTCGTCCGAAGGAGCCAGCCAGCGCCCAAGTTCGGCCCGCTCGGTCGACATGATCAGCAGGTCCCCCAAAGAGCCGGCGATCAACGGCAGGCCGGTCAGTTCCCTCGCGTAGCTGTTGGCTGACAGGATGCGCCCCGCGTCGTCCACCCGCAGCACCACGACGGCAGCCTGCCGGTCCAGGAAGTTCCACCCTATCTCGAGATGCGTGGTGCCATCAAGCACGCTCATTGCCCGCCAGCTCCCTTTCCAGTTCATCCAGTGTGGTTACCGGTCTGACATCGCGGTAGCCCTGCAGTGCGCCCGTGCCGCCCCAGCGCGGGCGGAAGGCCTGACCTCCCACCATGGTCGGCAATCCCGGAAATGAGCCGTGCACCGCATCCAGGGCTCTCAGCAGTGTCGGAAGGTTGAAATAGACGCTCAGCGAAAGCCCGAGGAGGTCGGGTTTGTGCCGGTCGATCATCTGCAGCAACCCGTCGGCCGGCGTGTTGGCTCCGAGAAAATGACCGCGCCAGCCATGCAGCTCCGCCAAGTCGGCCACCATCCTGCCGCCCAGCTGATGGTACTCATCCGCCACGCAGGCGACGAGGATGGAACGCCCCCGTTCGGCGCCGCCAAAGACCCGGGGTTGCACCTGCGTCATGACGCGCTCGGTGATCGCCGTAGCCAGGTGCTCGACCGCGACCGAAATGCGGTGCTGCTCCCAGAGGTCGCCTACCGGGTACAGGGAGCGCTGGAACAGGTTGAGGTAGAGGTCCTTTACCTCCGCCCCCTCGGTGCAGCTATCCTGGACAATCCGGCTGCAAATCGGACGGTCGCCCCGCAAGAGTGCGTCCAGGTAATGATCATAAGTCGATTCACTGATGATCGTCTCGGTTACCATATTTCCCCTTCGGCTTAAGGAACGATTGCCGGCGTCAGGAACGGCCCAAAGCACCGGTCTCGATGCGCGGCAGTCAATGGGAAGAACAGTTATAACATATAACACTACCATAACGGCAGCGCTCTTAACACATAAGTTCTACTTGCTAAACCTACTCTAAGAGCGCCAACATCAATGCAATCCGGTTTTTTTGATAATGCCGCCAGTCACATCGGCCAGCGGGTGCACGACGATGAATGCCGTCCCATCGATCTCGTTGGCCAGGTTCTTGACCCTGCCGATCTCCAGCCTCGTCACCACGCAGTACAAAATGTGCATCGGTGTGCCGGTCATGCCGCCCCGCGCGGGGTAGGCCGTGACGCCGCGGCTCAGGACCCGCACGATGGCCTCCCTGATTTCGTCGCTTTTTCCGGACATGATGATGACGGCATTGTACTCCTCAATGCCGTGCAGCAGGAAATCGACGGTCTTCGAGGCGGCAACATAGGTGAGCACCGAATAGAGCGCCGGATCGATGCCCAGGAAAAAGGCCGCGGCGCAGAAGATGAAGATGTTCAGGATGAGAATGACGTCGCCGACCTTCAGCAGGTGGCTGTTCTTGCTGATCAGCAGGGCAGCGATCTCGGTGCCGTCCAGTACGGCGCCCCCCCGGATGGCCAGGCCGATCCCGGCGCCGATGAAAATTCCGCCGAAAACCGCGGTGAGCAGCTTGTCGGGAGTCACATCGGGATATTGCACCAATGCGAGGCACGCGGAGAGCCCGGCGATGGCCAGGGTGCTTTTCAGGGCGAAGATCCCGCCGATCTGGCGGTAGCCAAGTGCTATAAACGGAAGGTTGATGAGCGGTATCAGCAGCGCGAGCGGGTAGCCGAGCACGCTGGCAAGCAGCATGGAGATACCCGTGACGCCGCCGTCGATGAAGTGGCTGGACAGCAAGAAGCCCTTGATCCCCATTCCGGCGCTCAGGATCCCCATGACGATCAAAAGGGCGTTGATCGATTCCCGGAGCAAGGCTTTGCCAGGCCGTACATGGCTCAATTTGGCCACCTCCTTCAGCTGCGAAAGCAGGTTTACCTGGAGGGCTCGCCGGCGCGGGCGATCCGCTTTACCAAGGCCCACCAGGCACCCCTTCATAGTACCGAAAAAGGGTGGGATGTCACCAGCGATTTACCTGTCAGGATGAATAGTCCGGCTTCACGGGCGCTTGCCAGTTGGGCGAGCCAAAATTTCGACAGGAAAGCCTTCCCACCGGAGTAGCAACGGGATCCAAATAGTGAAACAATAAGGAAAAATTGTGCAACTACGGCTTCTGCAGACACCTGTTTCCGGGCCTGTTTCCGTCTTCCCCCTCACGGCTAGGAGCGGTCCAAGGCGACCGGGCGCCGGAGGCATGACTCGGGTAAGCTCCCGTTTTCATGGTTCTATCCGAGGGATCCCCGATTATCTGGGTCAGCAGTTGCTTAGGGGGCCAGGAGGGCCCCAATCCGGCAGACTGATTGTGCAAGGGAGCCGGCCGTGGCACCCGGCCGGGCCGGATAGCGGGGGCGCGGGTACGGAAAATGCTCATGATTTACCGGAACGCGGAGGAGGCAGCGTACTCAAAACGGGGGACATTCCGGGTCTTTGCAGTTACCGGCAGGACAGTCTACCAGAACTGCAGCAAAGACTTAACCCTAACGGTCAAGAGGAAACAGTCATGTGCAGCACACGAATCAACTGGGCCGGCCCTATCGGAGGAGGCCCGTGAATGCGGATCGATTGAAGCATTCAGCACACAGCAGACCCCTAAACGGAGAAAAAGGAGCAGCAAGATGTCAATATCGGCACTATCCAGCACCGATCCAGCGTATCAAACCGTTGGCTCCGCCCCCGCCAGCACCTGCCAGCAGGACCAGCAGAACCTCGGGAAGGCCTTGCAGGGCGGAGACCTCGCCGGGGCACAGCAGAGTTTCGCCCAACTGTTACAAGACAGGCAGAGCGCCGTACAGAGCGGGAGCACGGCCCAGGCTCAAGGGCACCACCACCATCACCACCATGGCAAGGCTGCCGCCAGTTCTCAAAACGGCTCGCCTCTGACAGCCTCGACCGCGCAAGACTCAACGACTGCAACGTCCACCCAGGCGGCCCAGGCCCTTCTGTCGATACCTGCCAGCGGCATTCTGCCAGCAGACGCCTCCATGTCGGCTGCTGCCAGTTTTTTCCTGTAACGGCGCGACCCCTCATCAGTGAAGGAGTAACATCATGTCAATTTCAGGCATTTCATCGGTAACCAACCCCAACCAGGCAGCCTACGTGAGCCCTTACGCTCAAGCGAAACAGGATATGCAGGCACTCGGCACAGCCCTTAGTTCAGGAAATCTCTCCGACGCGCAGCAGGCCTATGCCCAGCTGCAGCAGAACCTCCCGGCGGGCGGCAACGCCCAAAACGGTCAAAATAGTGACTCGGCGGGCGGCACAATCCAAAGTATTGGCAGCGCCCTGCAGTCCGGAAACATCACCGACGCGCAGCAAGCCTTCGCCAAAATGCAGAGCGCGAAGGGCGCCGGCAAGGGGCACCATCACCACCATAAGGGTGGCAGGTCCCAGGCGGGCGCGGCCGCCGGCGGCACCAGCCAGTCCGGCACAACCCAGCCAAACACCTATACGGCCAGCGGCCTTGGCGCGTCATCCAGCGACAAGACCAGCGCCTCAGGGACGGCCGGAACGGTGGACATCACGCTGCAACTGGATATCACCGCCTAGCATTGGTAAAACTCTGAAATAGACTCAAAAAGGGGTCACCGACATCAGGTGGCCCCTTTTTCTTTACAAGGTAAATTCCGACATTGCATCCCTCTTCCCTCAGGTTGCCACTTCACAGCCAGACTCTTTGCCAATGCTTGCAGCGGACTCCCGGGCTTCATTTGGCCTGCGGCCGGTGAAGTATTCGAGACGCGGAGTCGGGGGGAATTATTAGCTCAACGAGGCTGGGCGAATGATGATTCGCCCCTACCCAATCTGAGCTAAACCTGCTCCCGCTACCCCTTGCACTGTGGGGGAGAAGGCACAATTCCATACTGTGAACGGGCTAGAAGCAAACCGCAGCTACCTGGTTTCAGCGCAATCACCCTGGCGGGATGCAAGGTGTATTTTGGTCAATTTAAAAGGGGAATTTTATATAAAAACTGACAGTACATCAGTACTTTGTCTGTTACATAGTTCACTATCTGAACACAACAAATCCGTTCATTCAGTGAACATATCTCCCTTTGACAGTGTGGAAAATCTTGTAACAGTACCTTTTCACCTGCTGCCATAAAGAGGTCAGCACGGGCCTGAAGGGACGCAACCGTTGTCTGTAAACAGCTCGTACTGATGCGTTCATAATTCACCCTCCCCCTACTTCTCACCGATGTACACATCCACCAACTGCCCGGGATACAGTGCCAGGTTCTTCGGCTTGGCGAACCGGAACAGTAACGGCAGGACCCTGACATCGACCCGCTCGGTCCTTTGGTTCGACAGCTCGATCTTGGGCGACACGTAGGGCTGGACCCGCAGAAACTCCAAGGGGATGTTGATGTCGGTGCCGCGGATAAACATCTTCGCATTGATCCGCGCCGGTGGCGGCAACCTGTGCACCAGTATCTCGTCTATGTAGCAGCGCACTCCCAGATACTGCTGGTCGCTCCCCATGACAAGTACCGGGCTCAGGCCCTGGGTATAGCTGTCATAGGCACCCTGCGCCGACACGTAGCTGCCGACCGAGGCATTGATTGAAAGTACCACGTCGTCGGAGGACGCTCTCAAGGTGTACTTGTCCAGTAGCGCGCTCGAAGCCTGGTATGCCTTTGTCAGTGAGTCATATTGACGTTCCTGGCTGTCAATGTCGTAGCTCCAGGCTCCGGCCTTGACGAGATCGTACTGCCTGCGCTGAACCTCCAGGTTGCCCCGGGCCACTTTGACGGCATTCACCGCACTGTCCAGGGCGTCCTTACTGACCGATCCCGGGTCAAGCTGGTAGGCGGCCTGCTGCTTGTCGAGCTGGTCCTGGGCGTTTTTCAGCACCGCGCCGGCATATTCCACCTGGGCCCGGGCGACCTCGAGCGTTTCCCTCCTCGGCTGGGCCCTGAGCTCCTCGAGAAGCGCCCGTGCCGCGTCAGCCTGTGCCCTTAGCTGGGCGGCGGTCGCCCTCTGTACGGAATCCTCGAGCGCGACCAGCGGCGCTCCCTGGCGTACGGCCTGCCCTTCGCTGACCAGGATCCTGGTGATGGTCCCCGGCACCTCCGGGTAGATGTTGATGTTCTTGCCGTTGGAGAGGTAGCTCTCGATGATGCCGTTGGAGTAGATCCCCTTGCCGTAGGGGTTGGAGGCGGGGTTGAACGCCGGGGGCTTGGGCTTGGCCTCGATGCCGAAGAGATAGGCGCTCACCATGCCGATCGCCAGCCCGATCAGGGCGAGCATGAATATGGCCTTATTCCTCACCTTTCCCCCCCTGCTCGATGCCGACGATCCTGCCGTCCTCCATCTTCATGATCCGGTCGGCGTATTCGAAGATCCTGCTGTCGTGGGTCACGATGATGATGCAGCGCCTGTCGTTCAGGATGTTCTGTTTCACGAACTCGACGATCCTTCTGCCGGTGTCGCCGTCCAGCGAGGCGGTCGGCTCGTCGAAGATCAGGATGTCCGGCCGGCTTGCGATGGCGCGCGCGATCGCCACCCGCTGCTGCTCACCGCCGCTCAGCTTGACCGGCGGAAGCGCTGCCCGGTCCCTGATCCCGACGATCTCCAGGTACTCCAGGGCCTGGTTTATGGACTGGTCCCAGTCGAGCCTTTTCAGGATGAGGGGAATCGCCACGTTCTCCACCGTCGTCAGGCGCGGGAAGAGGTGGAAATCCTGGAACACGAAGCCGACCTTGTTCAGCCTGAAGTTGGCGATCTGGTCCCCCGTCATCCCCCAGATGTCCTCGCCCTCCACCAGCACCGTGCCCGAATTGGGCTTGAGTATCCCCGAGATGAGGCTCAGCAGGGTCGTCTTGCCGCTTCCCGAGGGCCCCTCGATGTAGAGCATCTCGCCGAAGTAGGCGTCAAAGCTCACCCCGCGCACCGCGACGGTCCGGGAGTCCCCCTCGCCGAACCACTTGACCAGATCCGTTGCCCGCATCGCAAGTTCAGCCACGTCACCCCCGGAAGATGTCGAACGGCTCGATCCTGAGCACCTTCCTGATGCCGATGTAGCTCGAGGACCCGGCGATGATCAGCACCATGACGAAGGCGAACCCGAGGGTCGGGAAGGTGATCCTTGCGGCGTAGCTGGGGAGCCGGAGCCTGGCTGCGGCGATGAGCAGCGAGGCGAGGCCGATGCCGAGGCCGTAGCCGGTGAGCGCCGTAAAGGTCGCCTGGAACAGGATCATGAAGACGAGCTCCCTCCCCTTCGCGCCGATCGCCTTAAGGGCCCCGAATTTCTCCAGGTTCTCCAGGATGAAGGTGTAGAAGGTCTGGCCCGAGATGGAGAGCCCGACCATGAAGCTGATGACCGTCATGATCAGGACGTTGGTGCCGACCCCGGTCTGGAACTTGTAGAAATCGGAGGTTTTCTGGATGAACTCGTCCCGGGTCAGCGCCTGATAGCCGAGCGCCTGCACCTGGCTCTTGATGTAGGGGAGCGCCGCGGCATCCTTGGGCTCGACCAGGATGAACGCGGTGGTGAACCGGGTGGACGGGATGTACTGCAGCGCCCTGTTATAGGTGGTGTAGAGAGTCGGGACGCCGAAGAGGCTTCCCGTGGCGACCTTGGCGATCCCCACGATGACGCCGCGGTGGTCGTTCAACTCGAACTCCGTGCCGAGCCGCGGGTTGCCGAGCTTGGGGAACTCAGCGTCCTTGACCACGATGAAGGCGTTTTCCGCGTAGATGTCCTCGATCTGCCCCTCGATGAGTTCCGGCCTGCCGAAGAGGCTCGCGTCGTCCAGTCCCAGGACCGTCACCGACTGGTAGACGCCGGAGCGCAGCTTCACCAGCGCCCCGCCGGAGTAAAGCGGCACCGCATATTTCACCCCGATGATGCTGCGCGCCGCGTCCAGCACGTAGTCGGGCATGGGGATGCTGTTCGCCGGGGTATTCACCGCGGGGTCCATGACCCAGAGCTTGGCCCCGACGTTGTGCACCGTGGCGGAGGAGCGGTGCAGGATGCCGGCGAACATCGCGGTCATCATGACCATCAGGAAGACCGCGAAGGTGATCCCGACCAGCAGTGCGGCGAACTTGCCCTTGTCGTTCACCAAAAGCTTATAGGCAATTCTGAGGATGCCTGTCATATCGATTAACCATTGCGCGTCCGAGCGCGCCAGACTGTTTGAGTCGGATAATTTTCCTGTCTTTGTGGTTTCAAACAGCATTGAATACAATTAATATTATACTACCTTTGAAGCTGGAAACCATGTTCGCCCCTGCACCTCATCGCGCTGGTAGGGCGAACCTCGTATTTGCCCGCCTTCCGTGCCCCCGGGGAATCAACCTCAGCCTCATAGGGGGGACCACCAACGGACATCAGAGATGATCTTACCTTGCGCTGTGCAGTTTTTAACGAGACACTTCCCGGGAAGTTCTGTATTGCAACGCGTCGGCAAAGGTCGTAAACTCCGGCGCAGCGTGTTCCGTATAACTGACCCGGGCCTGCGACTATTTGACAACGATAACGGGTAATTACCATGCTCCACAGAGAACCCTCCACGATCCGCTCCCAGCTGACCCGCCTGGTAATAACCTGCGTTTTGCCGGTCTGGCTGGCAGCCGGATTTATGGTATTCCATGCCTACTCAACCAAGCGCAACCAGGTCTTGAGCCACATGCAGGACACGGCGCAGGCTATGACGATGGTCGTGGACCGGGAATTGTCCAGCGTCAGGGCCGCCCTGCAGGCACTGGCCACCTCGCCATCCTTCGCCAACGGCGATTTCGCCGAGGTGCATCGCCAGGCGGTGGAACTCTTGAAGTCCTATCCGGGTGCGGACATCATCGTGGCCGACGCTACCGGGCAGCAACTGGTCAACTCCTACCGCAGCTTTGGCGAACCGCTCCCCAAGCGCAAGAGCCCCGAGACCTTGCGCCGCATCTTTGAAAACGGAAAGCCCGTGGTGAGCGGCCTGTTCTTTGGAGCACTCACCAAGCGGGCGATGATAGGGATCGACGTGCCTGTCTTTCGGGACGGCAAGGTGGCCTATGACCTCGCCATGACCTTCCCCTGCGACCGCATGGGGTCGTTGCTGGCCTCCCTGGTGCTCCCCAGGGATTGGTTCGTCTCGCTGCTGGACGGCCAGCAGGTGCTGGTCGCCAGGACCCGCAAGCCGGAAATCTACGTCGGGACCAAGGCCTCCGAAGGGATACGCCGCGCCCTGGCGCTCAAGGCACGGGGCACCACGGAGCACACCAACCTGGAGGGCACCCCCGTACTTACCACGTACGACCGGTCGGCCCTCTCCAACTGGACCGTGGTGATCGGGGTACCCAAAGCTGCAGTCATGGAGGAGATCTACCAATGGATGGGGTGGGCGGTCGGAGGTGCGACCATCATTTCGCTCATCGGTATCGTTTTCGCGGTGGGCATTGCGAGGAGGATAGCCCGGGAGATCCAGGCCCTGGTGCACACCGCCCTGGCCATCGGCCGCGGCGAGTCAATCACCGGCATCGGCGACCTCGCGGTCAAGGAGTCCAGGGAAGTCGCCTCAGCCCTGGTGCAGGCTTCCGAACTGCTCCAGAAGCGGGCCGAGCAGCGTGATGCTGCGGAAAGGGAACTCTTCACGACCATCGACCTGCTCCAAGTGGAGACGGCAGAGCGGCTGAGGGCCTCGGAAGACCTGATGGAAAAGGAGCGGCTGCTGATCCAGCAAAGCCGCCAGGCGGCCATGGGGGAAATGATCGGCAATATCGCCCACCAGTGGCGCCAGCCTCTCAACACTCTCGGGCTCACCATCCAGAAGCTGGAGCTGTTTCATAACCTGGGCCAGTTCTCAACGGAGCTGCTGAAGGAAAGCGTCAGCAGCTCAATGCAACTCATTCAGCACATGTCCCAGACCATCGAGGATTTCAGCAACTATTTCAGGCCCGACAAGGAAAAAGCGGATTTCAGTGTGAGCGAAGCAGTGACCCATACACTGTCACTGATAGAAGGAAGTTTCAAGAGCGAGAACATAGAGATAGAACTGGTTCAAGAGTGTGATCCTTTTATCAACGGGTATCATAACGAGTTCGCGCAAGTTCTACTTAACATCCTGATCAATGCCAGGGACGCCCTGAAAGAAAACATGAGCGCCCTTCCCAAGGTGACCATAACCATATCGAGCGAAGGTCCCCGCGCCGTGCTCACCATTGACGACAATGCCGGAGGTATTCCCGGCGAAATCATGGGCAAGATCTTCGACCCCTACTTCACTACCAAGGGGCCTCAGGATGGCACAGGGGTGGGTCTCTTCATGTCGAAAACCATCATAGAGAAGAACATGGGCGGGAGCCTCACGGTGAGTAACCTTGCCCACGGCGCCCGATTCAGGATAGCTGTTTGAAGCAGGAATACAGGACGAAAACAGGCGAGACCCGGCCGCAGGCCGCGTAGCGAAAAGGAAATGCATGGACCACGTCGAGGTAAAACCCGCGCCAGGGCGGGAGCAGCAGGGCATGAGCTACCCCTTCAGCACGCCGCCGGCCAGGGCGCAGGCGGTGGACCTATCCAGCGGCATCAAATGGCTTCGCTTTCCGATGCCCTATGCACTGGATCACGTGAACCTCTACCTGCTGCGCGTGGAGGGTGGCTGGCTGCTGATCGACACCGCGCTCGACTCGCCCGAGAACCGTCAGATCTGGGAGGATTTCCTGACCGGCCCCTTCCAAGGGGAGACGCTGCGTGGCATCTTCTGCAGTCATTACCACGTGGACCACGCCGGGCTCGCCGGCTACCTGTCGGAGCGCCTGCGGGTGCCGCTGTACATGAGCTACCAGGAGTACTTCACCCTGCGCGGCTGGCCCATGGACCTGAAGCAGGTGCACTGGCAGCACGCGCAGTTCTTCGCCAGGGCGGGACTGCCGGATGAGCTGCTGCCGGGGACCCTGACCAACTTCGATTTTTCCCAGGAGACCTCGGAGCCTCCCCCTGCCTTTCTCTCCCTGCGCCAGGGCAACCCGTTCCCCCTGGCCGGTGGCGATTGGCGCATCATGACGGGCGAAGGGCATTCCCCGGAGCACGCCCTGCTGCATTCGGCCCGAGAGGCGATCCTTTTTTCCGGGGACCAATTGCTTCCCCGCATCTCCAGCAACGTCTCGGTC
>TBL_comb47_HYPODRAFT_10006209_pt1 | contig 12973 bp, 12 predicted proteins | sample TroBogypolimnion_40_FD_10682 | JGI IMG/M metagenome (IMG submission 10682)
GTGCTTATAAGCTGCCGCATGAAAGACTGTAGATGGTTGATGAGCCCTAAAGATCTTTCGCAGCAAATCGCTATCTCGAACTGAAGCTAAGCAAGCCACTAACTTGATTGGCAAAACTGGGGGAGACAGGGGGGCTTCATCATCACCGCCATCCGCCAAATGACCCCCATTAAGCCCAGCAATAGCCTTCTTTAATTCCTCATAAATTAAATAGAGGGAGTGTTCACTGCTGTCGAGCAGGATTAATGATTTGGGAGAAAACTTAATAATCTGACGACAGAGCTCACTACCAATGGAGCCGCCCGCTCCAGTTACTAAAACAACTTGGTTGCGAATATTTTTTTCTAATAGCCCTACCTCAGGTGGGACCACCGCTCTTCCGAGCAAGTCATTCATATCCAAGTCATGTAAGTCTGAAATTCTGACCCGACCAGAGGCCAAATCAATGAGTCCTGGCAAGGTGCGAACGCGTACGCCACATCCGTTTAATGAGGAGATAATTTCGCTTCTGCGACTTTGGCTCGCAGAGGGAATAGCCAGAAGCACGTCTGTAATGTCTAGTCGACGGATCAGGTCATGTAAGCCCGTATTAGGGTGCACAGAAATTCCATTAATCGTACTTCCCTGCAAATGAGGGTCATCGTCAATAAAGCCTTTGACCAACATTTCTTTATTGCTAGATATGCCCAATGCCAATTGGCGGCCTGCTGAGCCGGCGCCATAAATCAGTGCAACAGGCTGAGCCCGGTGAAATGACTTTTGAACATTATTGATGCTACCCAACCAATAGCGCACAAAGTATCGACTGGTTCCAATTCCGATAAATAAGAGGATGGGCTGGATTACGCCAATTGACCGAGGCACGTCATCCACTCCATAGAGTGTAAATGTGCAGAAGAATAAGCCCGTGTAAATGATGAAAACACGTGCCATTGAAGCGAGTGCAGCCGAGCCAACATATCTAAAAATAGCCCGGTATAAGCCAAAAGAAATAAAAAGGGGAAATGAAAATCCAATGGCGGCAATGAGAACTATCCACTGCTGGCCTTGAAAATGGCCCCACTGGTCTAAGCGAAGCCCAAAAGCTAACCAAACACTGAATGCGCAAATAAGAACATCGCAGTACATTACTACGCCCCTCTTAACTGAGCGAGGCAAATTTAATAATGACTGTTTAGTAGTGTTAATTGGCACGATTTTAATTATAAATTACATAGTCAAGTAAAGGGAATCTAGTATTTAATGAGGCAGATGAACGATTTTTCTCTAAAAATGTACTCAGCATAATTAATGCTAAGTACATAGCTATCCTCTTAACTGAAGTGGGGGCAGAAATAATATATGGCACATACAAAACATTCGGCCTAATGAGAAACTCCGGCTCGCCGAACCACCTTTAAGAAGGTTAAGCCTAATATCTTCATATCAAACCAGAAAGACTGCTTTTGAAGATACTCCACCTCATATTGCACTTTGATTGAAATAGATAATTCATCACGACCGTTTACTTGCGCCCATCCCGTTAATCCTGGCACTAACTTATCCACCCCATATTGGGTTCGCAGCGCTATTAAATCATTTTGATTAAATAGCGCTGGACGAGGTCCAACAAAACTCATATCACCAATCAAAATGCTCCATAGCTGAGGCAATTCATCAAGGCTAGATTTTCGTAAAAAAGAACCTACTGGCGTTAAGTATTGGCCTGAGTGAGAAAGGAGGTGGGTTGCTACTGCGGGAGTTCCAACTTGCATCGTGCGAAATTTAGGCATCTTAAAGATGGTGTTGCACCTACCCACTCGATCAGACCAGTATATAGCGGGACCTTTAGAGGTTAACTTCACAAGCAGGCTAACCAAGAGAATCAGTGGTGAAAAAATTACCAAGGCTGATAAGCTCATTGAAAGATCAAAAAGTCGTTTCATGTTGTATTATTAACATGTAGAAAAATTGATGGCAAATTACCGTTATTTACAAAGGGTAGCATAGCTATTATTTATTTTTACCATTAAGTTATTTATAATTCCTTAGCAGAATTCTTATAAGAGCTCCTAAATGAAAATGGTGGAGACCACCCCAATATTTGATGAGCCTTGCTTGAATCAATGCGCAAATTTCCAAAAAGTCCATTTAAACGCTTTTTAAATCCGAAAATATTAATGGGATACATAAAAATCCATAGTGGCAAATAAAATATCCTTACAGGTATATTAGCAGCTGAAGCCAGGTCATGACATAACTCGGTCGTTGAAAGATCATGACCGTCACTGACTAAAAAGATTTCATTACCCGCTTTTGGATGCCATATACAAAGATTTAAAAAATCTATTAAATTATCAAGGGATATTAAACTGCGCTTGTTATGAATGCCATCTAAAGGTAACGGAACCCTCAATCTTATTAACCTTAATAAGGCGGAAAAATTTCCAGGTGCATTTGCTGCATACACAAGAGGGGGCCTAATAATTACAACCTCCAATTGAGTTATGTTTGAGATTTCCTTCAACCCTATTTCCGCTTCATATTTAGATAGTGCATAGTCATTGTGTGGAGTAGGCACATCATCTTCTGAAAAAAAGGAGTCTAAGCTGGTTTCAAGCCCATTAACACCAATTGAACTTAAATATATAAATCTCTTTACTCCAGCCTTGGCGCATGCGCTAGCTAGCGCTAATGTACCATTCACATTGACTCGTCGAAACTCATCTAGAGGTCTCCGGGAAGCATCCCTCATAACATGAACTCTTGCCGCTGTATGTACTACCACCTCTATATCTTTCAAAAGCGCAATATCAAAATTTTGGCAAGAAATATCACCAGCCTCAAAATATGTAACGTCCTTTATTTTCGAGGGGGCACTCACCCGAGTCATTGCAAATACCTGATATTTATTAGTAGCAACTAAATATTGAACTAGCGCGTTACCAATAAAGCCATTAGCGCCGGTTACCAGACATTTAATCATTTTTATTCAGCTGCCTTAGTTATATTTGCTGAGGATATAATTATAAAAATCATAAACTTTCTCCCCCATTTTGATCGAACTAAATTGCCTTAAATACTTTTCCCTTGCACCTCTAGCAATCTCATGCCTAACAGCCGAGTTAGAAAGTACGTTTATCGCGGATACCAATCCAGCAATATCTTTATTTTGAACTAGTAAGCCACTTTTTTGGTCATCTATTAATTCTGGCACGCCTCCAACTTTAGTTGCAATTACCGCTCGCCCACTACTCATAGCCTCAATAATGGTAATTGGTAAGGCCTCAAAATTTGAGGACAATGCAACGATATTCGACTCCCTAATGAGGGCTGGCACGTCATCCCTCACCCCAAGACAATGAATGTCTTGAAAACGTTTAGGTGCCCATCGCTGAATATTTTCCTTAAACCCTTCAGTATCAGTCTTAGCTCCACATAAAATTAAACTAGAGTCATGGGAAATTTGTTCGAATGCCCTTATAAGAGTCTCATGATCTTTTGCATCACAAACTCTTGCTGGCATAACAATAGTAAGTTTTTCAGAATTCTCTGGCTTGGTGCCAAAATCATCAACCCCATTATGAATTACCCTTCCAAGGCCAAGTGGTATCTTTAGTTTTTTGGTAGCCTCTACCTCAACTGACTGTGAAACATATATATAACTACATCTAGGGAAAAGAGATAAAGCCCTCTCAATAAAAATAACAATGCCAGCAGATAGGTAGGGCAGGCCACGCCAACCCCAGCCATGAACAGTAAAAATACAGGGAATACCAGTTTTAAGAGATAAAATTCTCCCCATCATTCCTGCTTTAGTGCTGTGCGCATGAATAAAGTCTGGTTTAAATCTAGTCAGCATCTTATTGAGAACAAAAAGGGATTGAATATCCCTTAAAGGGCTAATAGAACTTCGCATGCCCTTAATGATCTCCACTCTATATCCACCTATTTTTAGCTCTTCGGCAATTGGACCCTCCTCACCGAAAACTGCTAAAAAATCAATATTATTAGGCAAAGAATTAATTAAGGACAACACATGATTGGGCGCTCCAGATCTATCTGCGTTCGTGCAAAGTAACATTACCTTCACTCATCACCCCCTCTCAACCAAGTAACAGCTTTTGGCCTTACTGATTTGAAAAAGCCCTTAAAAGTAGATATTAGCGCAGAAATTAGCCAAGAAATTGAACCAGTTAAGAGAAAAGTATTTAATTGGGTTGCAGCCTGAGTGGCATAGGCAAACCGAGATCTTCTCGCGGCGCCCACTCCAAATTGTCGATAATTAAGTAATGGCTCCTTAAGATTTGAAAAAAGAATATTTTCATCTAGGGCTAGTCGACACCATAAATCGTAATCCTCTGCATGAAGGCCTCCAAAGTAGCCTCCAGCATTTAAGAGAACGTCACGTCTAATCATTACAGAGGGATGATTGATGGGATTTGTATATAACAAGGCTAATCTTATTGAGGTGTTATCCTCCGGATTTTGCACTGTAGTTATATATGTACCATCCTCATCAATTAAGTTATAAGCGCTACCTAAAACTGAAATATTTGGGTTGCGCTCTAAAAAATTAGATTGAAAAGCTAATCTATTAAGACTGGAAATATCGTCACTATCCATTCGCGCAATATATTGACCTCTTGCAAAATTCAAACCTAGATTTAAGCTAAAAATAAGATGATGAATTTCAGTTTTATAAAGGCGAATCTTTTCATGCGATGGAAACCAGAAATTAATACTCCGCTCAATCTCATCCCTAATAGGCCCATTAAGAACAATTATTAATTCGAAATTTTGGCATGTTTGATCTAGACAAGAATGGATAGCAGCCCTCAAATGATCATTTTGCACATGGGCGCACATAAGCCAACTAACTAGTGGAGATAAGATGGGATTGTGTAAAGAATTTGCATTAGTAAAGCTCATACCAAAACCCAATGAGGAGGAAAGCGATCTGCAGCATTAACCTCAGCATCGATAAACCAACGCTTTGGTGCAAAAACCATACGATCTAAGCCAAATCGCTGATCGGCCATCCATGCGCCCCACCAACTAAATGAGCTATTTGCAATAATATGATGCTTGCAGTAGCTCATTAAAATTAAATCTTGCCATGCATCCTCATTTATATTGTTATCAACAAAAATAAAATTTCCAGGTTTAAGCGATAGGTTCTCCCTACACCAAAATAGATCATCAGAAAATATAAAATATAAAGGGGCATTGATTTTAGAATCAATAATTGATATGGCGTTAATATAATAATCTAGCAGAATTGAACCATGAAAATTATTAGCTGTATTTAATGAAACATAGTCACCTCGGCGCACATGGATAGCCACAGAATCAGCCTTAATAATATTCAATAAAATTGATTTACTAGATGAGGAAAGGGGTTTATGAGAATCTAATTCCTTGAAAATAGTATTTGAATAATTATAAAAATATTTATAACTTTGCCAATATCCAATTAAAGAAATATCACCTGTTGCAGAGTTGACATCACTAGAATAGCCACCATTAACTTCAATTATAATTTTTGATTTAAAACCAATGGAGGTAAAAAAAATACCAAATATAACACTTAATATTTTCTTCAAGGAGATCAAATAATCATTTATTATTACGCCGCTATAATCGAAGAAATTTAAGCTAAAAAATCTTTTAGTGTCCCTTGATGTGATACTTTTTAAAGTTGATATGTTGAGATATAAAATATCAGAGTTTTTTAGAGATAAAGCTCTGCCAGTCGCATATTGAAATAATTGATTGCCTAGACCACCTTTAAGATTTATAGTTATCATAAATATGTATATTTTTTATTATTTTTAAAAAATAGTATTAAAAAAATAATACCTTCTGTGAATTTTAAAATAAAATCAAATGCGCTAGCACGTCCAAAGTAAATCAAATTAGGAATTATTATAAATAAAATAAATGACAAGGCAAAGGTTAATTCATTCATCAAATCTTTCTTGATATAGCAAGAGGCTTGATCTAGAAATTTAAGAAAATATCCAATAAGAACAGATAGTATTACATAAATAAAAATGCTTAAATAATAGGCTTCAGCAAAAAAACTAGAGGCAAAACCACCATCGACAAATGGAACACCTCGAGAACTATCAACACAACCACCAAATGGAATTGTCTTTAATAAATAATCAAACAAAGGCATGCATCTACTTATTTCATTTGAAAATATTACAGAACCAAAAACAACTTCAAACGTAGCGCCTTGATCATAAAATGGTTGAATCACCATATCAATCCAATCATGATAGACACTGAATCCAAGTCGATATTCAAGAATATAGCTAGACCCCAGTAAAAGTACTAAAGCTCCAACAAGTAAATATATGATATTAAATTTATATTTAATATTTAAAAAAAATAAATATAAAAATAAATATGAAATAAAATATCCTCTTAAACCGATTATTAAAAATCCGATTGAGAAGAAAAATAAAAGAAAAGAGGCTCTAAGGAAGTTATTATATTTAATATCGGCATTTAGCAACCATAATAAACATATAATTTTGGCCAAGAAAAAATATTTCAAATGAGAAAAATGATTTTCATCATTAATAAGGTCAAAATAACTTGATTTACCGATTAATTGTGATCCCAAATAAGAATTGTATAAAAAAATACAACCTAAAATCAAGAATGAATAATATAAGAAATTATTTAATATTGGCTGTCTTACATATAAATATTTTCGATCATAGAAAAATGACTCTTTCAAACAACCTGCTGAGTATGAAATTGAAGTAATGGATAACGAAAGTAGTATTACTGATAAAGTTCTAAGTATATTTTTATCATTAATTCCATTGCCAACTGAAACAATCTCAATATCACCAATCAAATTTATAATTGGCCTTGCTAATATAAATAATAAAACCGATAAGGCATATAAAATACTTGGTTTTAATAATAAATTATCAGTAACCTTAAAATAAGAAATAAGACAAATCACGCTACTTAATGTTACCAAAATAATAGTAGTATTTAGATCGGAAGATGTATAACTTAATATAAAAGAAAATATCGAAAAAAGAAAAAAAATAGTTATTGGTAGAATTAACTTATTGGAGAAAAAAATTTTCGATGAAAATATTAAGTACATTGTTTTATAAAAATATGAATAGGGATTAAAAGTAGTTACATTTGAAATAACACATTTTGCAAAGATTATAAACTGAAATCACCCTCTATTTGCCAATTAACTTAAATGTATGCATAAGTAATACTATATATTTTTTAAATAATCTTCTTACAACATTAGAAATATTTTTTATTTTTATATTTTTTTGATAGACTATATCGTAACTATCCATAAGATTATAAAATGTTAAATTCGAACTCCTTAAAGAATTATGTAGAACATTGAAAACTACTGGCATTGAAAAATGTATTAGGTAATTTTTAGTTTTATCTAAAATATCATCTCTATTGATAAGATAATCATTTATAAGATACTTAAGACTATTATTTTTTTGAATTCTAGAATTTCTGAATCCAACAAATTCGCCTAGAGAATAACCAATTGATTCATGTAGCCATCTATAAGCGCATGATCGTGAAGCCTTGAGGGATTTGGAAGCATTAATTACTATACTCGGCAAACGCTGAGAAGCGGCATCAAGCGCAGCTGTTCCCATACCGATCATAAGCTCTGCATTTTCGTATAAATATTTCAAAGCGATGTCTGTGGGCATAAAACCTTTTACATCCAATGTCACAGGCCTATACTTAAAATATTCAATTAAATACTTTAATCCATCTCCATCACCAATTATAATAAACACTAACCTTATATTATTATCCAATGTATATTGAATAGAGTCTTCAATTGCTTTAATCAATGAATACACCTTAAAATCAAATGTAACTCTTCCCAACCAACCAATTGTAAGCGTATTATTTTCTATAACTTTCTTGTTTATTTTCTTTGAATCATCCAGAATTGGAATTGGAATTGGAATTATTAAGTCTAGCTCCTTGAAATAATAATCTTCAGAATCTTTAGCGGCAGTAATTCCATCTACCTGAGAAAAATATAATGATTTATTTTTTAATAAATATTCGACAAATTCAAGTGCCACCCTATATCTATTAAAGAAAAATACTTTATAAAACTTAGCATAAATAATGCCTGTATTCAGACTAAACCTATAGCGCAATCCATAACCAAAAAAAATATTTTCTAAAAAGCCACTCTCTCCAAATGCCCATATTATGCATTTATCAGATTCTACTTTTAATTCACCTAGTAATTTTATATTATTTATCCCAATAACGGATATTATAATATAATCGAATTTTTTATTATTTAAATCATAAATTATATTTTTTTTTATTGAATTATCACCATATTTATTAAAAAAATTTTCTACTTCTTTTCCATAAACGCTAACCTCATAACCCATTTTTAAAAAATAATTGCACACCCTCATAAAGAGTAACTCACCACCTCCATATGAATGGGCATCAAATACCACTAATATTTTTTTCATTTTTTTACTAATTCAAATATTCCGCAACCATATTTGCATTGGTAATTTTCTTCAATATTAATTTCATTTATTTCAGAATTTTCAACCAGTACACCAAAGTCATTTACATAAGAAAAGTTATACAATTCAAATTTCTCTAATAGAATCGGCAAAAGGTACGTCATTGAAAATACTCTATGCGCATTAAATTCAATCCTATTAACCCCAATGGGAACGGATAAATAAAATTTACCGCCTTTTTTTAATAACTTAGAAATATTATTTAATCCAATAATATGCCCATTAAAATTTATTGGATCACCATATCTTCCAAGCCCAAAATGCTCCAATGCGTGAAGACATGATATTGAATCACAAATTTCTATATCCGCCTCTTTTATATCACACATTAAATCCATTTTAATAAAATTAATATTTTCAATATTTACGCTAAGAGGCCTTATATCAATAACATCTATTGGCCTATAAGTTGCGACATGAGCCACAAATCCATCTACCCTAGAGCCAATATCTATATGCCTCAATGGATTACTTCTATAGATTTTTTTAGCTACTAAGAGATCTTGGTGAAAATAATGCCCGTTTGCCACTCCACTTTGGTCATATCTATCAGATAAGCATGGGTAGAGTCTATCAAAATGAAACATCCCATTACTTAATTTTTTAAATTTATATAAATCAAAAAAGAATTCGGGAATAGATTTTAATGCAAAAAACATTATCTTAAAATCAATACCTATGGCTATAAACCATCTATAAGCGTAAATAATATATTTTTTCATAATTGGAAGTATAGTCCTTGTTAAAAATTAATTGAATATTTTTATGTCCTTATAAAATTTTGTGAATATCATGAATAAATTTTACAATTAAATTTATTCCTTCTTACTTATTTTTTCATTAATTATTAAATCTTTTATCTAATTCTTTTTTTATTATTATTGATAATGTTATTAAATATAAAATATAATTCGCTGCATATGCAATTGAAACTCCAATTAATCCATATATTTCAATAAATTTATAAGCCATTAAAATAAATGTTAATGTAAAAATAACTTCAGTGATGATGAAGTATTTGAACATTGCCCTTCCAATCATCACATAAGCGAGTATCCATGATGCTATTTTTATTACGTCTCCAAATAGCTGCCATCCAAATAACTCACGCATTGGCAGAAATTCAGTACTAAATAATATATTTATTATAAAATCTCTCGATAAAAATACCGCTACTGCCCCGATAATTGTCACTGGTAAAACTATTAAATATGTCTTAAATATTTCCCTTTTCAGCTCCTGAATTTTTTTAATTTCTGCTATTCTTGGAAGATAGTATGTGGCGAGAGTTGTTGTAATTACAAATAAATACATTTCACTAATCTTCCAGCAAGCCTGCCAATATCCTGCAGATTCACTCCCCAGCCTGTCGGTTAGTAAATTTCTGATTACCATATAAGAGACTGGGGCTGCTATTGCCGATGTTAATCCAATCATACCAAAGCCAAATAACTCCCTTATAACGGTATTATTTATACTTCCGATGAAATATTTTAATCTAAACCATTGACAACCCTTTAATATATACAACAAAACTATTAATATAAAAGCTGAATTAATACTTATTGCTATAAGTGCGCCATAAATACCAAAATATATTGAAAATAATCCTATAATAAGCGTACTAATAATACTTGCTGAAATACTACCTATCACGTATAATTTTATTTCTTTTTTACCATTAATAACCCCTAGAATCAGGTTATTCCAAACTAACATAGGCAAGCATAATGCTAGCCAAATAAATACGCCATCTAAGCCACTCTCTTTTAAAAAAATTTGGTTTAATCTCCCATCTAATAATATTAAAATAGGGATAATAATTAACGAAAGTATCAGTGATAGCTTTGCAACAGTTTTCCATGCAAAATGTTGCTTTTCGATATCATCAAAATGTTGTGCAGTTAACTTAGTGACCCCAATAGCCATTACGCCACCAGCAAGACTTACAAAAATTGATGCTGCATTCTGAAATTGGCCTATTACTGCATACCCAGATGGCCCTATATATGCTGCTAGAATTTTATTTAGTACTAGAGCACTTGCCAGCTTTGCAGCTACTGAAAAAGCATTAATGGAGCTACTTTTAACTAAACTCATTCAAGTAAGCTTGCAACTTCCCTCAAGGAAGACAATACAAAATTAACTTGGTCATCATTCATCTGAGGATACATAGGTAAACTTAGGGTTCGCTTATGTATTTTTTCTGACTCTGGAAAGCAGCCTTCCTTAATCCCCATATCGAAATATGCCGCTTGAAGATGGGGTGGCACTGGATAATGAATCATAGTACCCACCCCCATATCTAAGAGTTTTGCTTGAACATTGTTCCTATCTAAACTCATTACAGTATAGATATGCCAAGCGTGACTAATCCATTCTAGAGAATGGGGTGGGGTTAGGCCGGAATTTATCAATCCCTCGTGATATATCTTTGCAATTTGTTGCCGCCTTAAATTCCATGCGTCCAGATGTTTAAGTTTTACTCGAAGAATTGCGGCATGAATAGGATCCAAACGACTATTAAATCCTCGCACCTCGTTTATATATTTCGTCCGAGAACCATAATTACGAAGCACCTTAATTTTGTCTGCAATTTCACTGTCGTTTGTTGTAATAGCTCCACCATCACCCATTGCGCCAAGATTTTTCCCTGGATAGAAACTCCAAGCAACTATATCGCCGTGGCAACCCAATACTTTATCCTTATAACGGGCTCCATGAGCTTGAGCTCCATCCTCAAGGACCCGCAAATTATATTTTTTTGCAACAGCTAAAATCTGCTCCATATCTGCTGGTTGTCCATACAAGTGAACAGGTAAGATTACCTTTGTACGTGACGTAATTGCCGACTCTATCAACGTAGTATTTATATTGTAAGTCCTCCCATCTGGCTCCACCGGAACCGGGGTTGCCCCACATTGACTAACAGCTAGCCAGGTAGCTATGTAAGTATTGCTTGGGACAATTACCTCATCCCCAGGGCCAACGCCTAAAGCTAGCAACCCTAGATGAAGGGCATCCAGACCATTAGCCACACCAACAGCATAATTTGCGCCGCAATAGTTGGCGTACTCTACCTCAAATCCCTCCACCTCTATTCCACCAATATACCAACCAGAATTTGCCACGCGAAAAATTGCTTCATCCAACTCATCTTTTAGCTCCAGGTACTGGGCTCTTAAATCTAAAAATGGGATTTTCATAATTTACCCATATCTTCCATATACCTGGAATAATCCCGGTAATAGTCTGACTCATCATATTTATCGGAAGCAAGAACCAAGCAAACCGATCCGGGATCAAAGTTTTTCTCTGCAGCCCATATCATCGGAGGGATATACAAGCCCTCCCAAGGTCGGTTTAAATGAATAATCTTTTTGTTACTACCATCATCAATCCAAATATCAAAGCTACCTGAAAGGCAAATAATAAATTGATGAAGCCTTCTATGTGCATGCGCCCCACGATCAGCACCGGTTGGCACATCATACAAATAAAAGACCCTTTCTACTTTAAATGGTATTGATGCATTTTCAACAACTGTTAAATTACCACGTGGATCTGTTATTTTTGGCAAGCGAATTAATTTGCAATTGGAAATATTCATTTGATTTATCTTAGGAAGGTTTTTTAGCAGCAAATATGAGTGCATTCATACGATGAATCGTAATTTTTTTATATTCATTAACAAGTAATCCCAAGCAAATAGCATCTTGAAATTCATTATTTAGATAAAGATGTTTCCTAAGTCTTCCTTCCTCCCTCATCCCTAAATATTTCTGCCACTTAGTCATTAATAAATTATCGGCTGCTACCGTTCCATATAACCGAAGCAAACCCAACTCATTAAAGGCCAATTCGTATATTAGTTTCATTGCCTCTACAGCTATAGGCAGACCTCTAACTAAATTTTCGTCCCCTATAAGAAATCTACCAGGTTCAGCGCGACGATTAATTTTATCAATAGCAGTCAAAGAAACCATTCCAACAGGAACTCCACTTTTTAATTCGATAATGAAGTTATATTCATCTGAAGGGCGCAACTTTATCCATAATTCCTGATCAGGAATAGTTTGTGCACCTGCATTAAGGAACCTCGATCGAGAACTACTTCTCCAAGAATAAGTCAACTGAGCATCGCTTATTTCTAGCGGTCGCAATTTAACAAATTCTCCTTCTAATATTTTATTAGGCATCAAAAATATCCTTAGATTTAATATCTCAATAGAGCTCGCCGTAACCCAAATCGCATATCATCTTAAGAGTGAGCGGGATTATCGGAGTTCATAATATTATTCATCATTAATCCCATTATCCTTCATCCATCGGACTAAACTCTCACTTATCTGGCTCAATTCATGCTTGGCCTCCCAATTTAAGCTGTGGCGAGCCTTGCTTACATC
>TBL_comb47_HYPODRAFT_10006210_pt1 | contig 12973 bp, 8 predicted proteins | sample TroBogypolimnion_40_FD_10682 | JGI IMG/M metagenome (IMG submission 10682)
ACACTTACGGGCACCACTGCGCAGACCGTCAACTACGGCACCGGCGGCACTGCCGTCACTGCTGTGCCAGCGAGCGGCTGCAGCTTCGTCAACTGGAGCGATGGCTCCACCGCCAACCCGCGCACGGATGGCAATGTGACGAGCGACGTCGCTGTGACGGCCTCATTCTCAAGCAACAGCCTCACGACACTCACGGCTTGGACGTTTGACAACGATGCCCTCGCCACCAACAACAGCCCCGCGCCGTCCACTGGAGCGGGCACGGCCAGCTCCATCGGCATGAATCTTTACGCAAGCCCTAACATCGGCGTGACGACCGACGACGTCGTGCAAGGCGTAACGGGAGACACCGGCTTGAACCTGCTTGGCAATCTCACGAAAGTCTGGCGCGTGCGGGCAGCGGCAGGTTCCAACGGTGCGTCCAACGGCTGGACGAGTGCTGCGCCTATTGGCTCGCAGGGAGCGCAGTTCGCGGTGAGCACCGTTGGCGCGACATCGGGTCCCATCACAGTCAGCTTTGACTGGTATTCGACGACTCAGGGCGAGGCGAATCTACAGTTCCAATACACCATCGACGGCAGCACCTGGATCAACGCTCCGCTCAGCATCGGCTTGAATTCCACGAAGGGTCTCGCCGTTTTGACCAACAGTTCCTCCGCGAACACCGTCACCGGTTCCTATATCAGCAATAACAAGTTGCTCAATGGATCATTGGCCGGCCAGGATTGGTTCCAAGGATTGATTGCGACCATCACTGATGCAGCGGCTCTGAACAATGCGAACTTCGCCATCCGCCTCGTGAATGCTTCGACCGGCGCGGATTGCGTGAATACGCAAGGCACGGTCTTGAACAACACCTCAGGCAACTGGCGCTTTGACAACGTCCTCTTCAGCACGCCTTCAGCCGTGCCATTGCCTGACCTCATCATCACAGGCGCAGCGCCTGCCACAGCGACCGCCGGAGCGAATTTCAACTACACGCTTACGGTCAGCAACTCCGGAGCCATCAGCGCCGCGGGCGTGGCCGCGCAGATCACGCTTCCAGCCGGACTGACCTTTGTTTCCGCGGCTGAAACGGGCAGCGCTGGTTTCACCGCTCCTGTTTCCGCAGCGGGGGGAGTGGTGACTTTCACCGGCGGCACGATCGCCGCTGGCGCTTCCGACGTGCTCACCGTGTCGGTCTCCGCCAGTTCCGCTTCGACCTACACGGCAGGCATCGGCTCAGTCGTCGTTGATCCTGCCAACACGGTCACCGAAAGCAACGAAGGCAACAACACCTACACTGCCGTGCTCACCACGGTGGTCTCCGCACCGCCGACCCCTGACCTCGTCATCAGCAGCGCCCATCCGGGCACCGTTGCTCCGGGGGATGCCGCGGATGTTTACACGATTTTCGTGACCAATGTCGGCGCTGGCAGCACGGATGGCAGCGCCGTCTCCGTCACCGACACCTTACCCACGGGCTTCACACCAGCGGCGTCGATGAACGGCACCACGATCAACGGTTGGGCCGTCACCGTCGCAGGTCAATCCGTCACTGCCACGCGCTCCGATGTGCTGGCCGCCAACGCGAGTTATCCAGTACTGACGATCACGTTCTCCGTCGCCGCAAACGCGACTGGCGCCTTGTCGAACACCGTTTCGGTCTCCGGTGGCGGCGACGTGACTTCCTCTAACGACAGCAACGCCGGCTCCGTGAACGTCGGCACTGCCACGCCGATCAGCGACTCTGGCAATCTGATCGTTTCGCGCAGCGTTTATACCGGCAGCTCCGGCACCGTCGCTTACCCCGGCACACTCGCCAACGGCAGCGCATCGGCTGCGAACGGTAGCTACCCAGGCGTATGGAGCAACGAATCGCCCGACCCCGCCTTCGGTATCACCTCACCGATCTACCTTGATCAGGTCAACAAGAGCACCGGTGAGGTCATTGGGAGCTCGCTGAACCTCACGGCTGCTGCGATCTCGCAGTTGGGCGTCAGTTTGGCCACGAGTTTTCCGTCGAAGTCGGAGCTGGCCTTGAATCCCACGCCCGACGGCAAAGGTGTCACGTTCATGGCCTATCTGGCTCCTACGAATGCGATGGACGTATCGAATTCGGATACGCCCTATCACATGGATCCGACCAATCCCGTCACGCAGACGTCCGGCACTGGCGTGGCCCCCATGCAGCGCGCCGTTGTTCAGATAGACTACAATGGCAACATCCAGGTCACGCCGACGAATTCCTACAGCGGCAACAACGGACGCGCCGCAGTGCTGGCCGGAGGCAACTATTTCACCGTCGGCAACGCCGGCAACGGCTCCGGTAGCGCCACCATCCTCACCATGCTAAGTGACGACACCGGCTTGCAGGTCATCGCTCCCGGCGCAGGCGGCAACGCCACTGCCGTCGGCCAGGTCTATGGCACGCCCAACAGCAGCACCGGCTACCAGCATGGCTTCTCGACGACCACACTCGGTTTCCCAGCGGGCAAGACCGGCAAGGAGATGAATCTTCGCGGCCTCACATACAACCCCTACACGAACACGCTATATGCTAGCAAAGGCAGCGGCGGCAACGGCATCAATACTGTTTATCAAGTCGGCAGCCTCGGCGACATCCCAACGCCTGCCACCGCGGGCAGCGTGGCCATCACCGTCGCTCCCGGCTTCTCTCAAACCAGCGCCGCCACCGGCAAAGACAGCTCCGGCACCACGCAAACCGTCTATTATCCCTTCGGCATGTGGTTCGCCGACGCCAACACACTCTACGTTGCCGATGAAGGCCAGGTCTCGACCTCACCCGCCCTCACCTACGACTCGGTCAACAATGTTTACACCAACGCGCTGCCCGCCAACAACCCCACTGCCGGCCTCCAGAAGTGGAAGTTCGACGGCACGAAATGGAACCTCGTTTACACTCTCATCGACGGACTCAACCTCGGTCATCCCTTCGCCGTCCCCAACGACGCGTCCGGCAATGCCTACCCGACGGGCATCAACCCAGCTACGAATCTGCCCTGGACGCCGTCCAACAATGGTCTGCGCAATATCACCGGTCAGGTCAATGGCGACGGCACCGTCACCATCTTCGCCGTCACCTCCACCGCCAGCGGCGACACCGACCAAGGAGCTGATCCGAACCAACTCGTCCGCATCACCGACACCCTCGCCATCACCACGCTGCCTCAGGATGAGACATTTGCCACGCTACGCACCGCCACGTATGGCGAAGTCCTCCGTGGCGTCAGCCTCTCAATCCCTGCGGGTCCTGATCTCACCGTGGCATTGACGCACTGGCGCCTGGCAAATTTCGGGACAAATTCCAACTCCGGTGACACCGCTGACACCGCCGACTATGACCACGATGGCATCCAGAATCTCGTCGAATACGCGCTGGGGCTCAACCCCAAGGTATCCACCGGCAGCGACGGGTCGGCGGGCCTGCCAACCGGTCTCAGGAATGACCCCGATCCGCTGCTCAGCGACCGGCTGGCCCTGAGTTTCAGCCTGCCCAGCCCGAATCCGACCGACATCATGTATGTGGTGCAGGCATCCGCCGACCTAGCGACCTGGACGGATGTGGCGTCGAAGACGGGTGCCGGCGACTGGCAGTGGCTTGGTGGCGGAACCTCTCACATTGTTAGCTCCGGCAGCGGACCGGTCACCGTCAAGATTGGCGACATCGTCCCGGCCGACGCGCAGCATCCGCGGCGCACGATGCGGCTCAAGGTCGAGAGTCCCTGACATATTTTCTGGAGTTAAGGGTTACCTCCGGGACGGGCGGGGCCGCTGATATGGCAATCGGCGGCCCCGCTTCAATTTCAGGGGCTTGCGGGCCGGAGTCACACAAGTGCATGCCCGCTCCGGCGAGCACCCAAAAATACCCGATGGCAAAATCGTCACCATTGTCCGCTTAAGAAAGCCGCAGGTTTGGCAATACAATCTTGCACATGTATTCCAACACCCGTGGTTACAACCCTATCAGGGAAAGAATTGAACTGGCCATTGCCATCGTCTGCGGCGCGGTGATCGTTGGATGGACTCTGTACAGCGGGCGGCGGGATATCGAGACCAAGTCCGCCGAGCCGAACACTCTGGAGGTCCCCGCTGCGAGCACCGCGCCCTCCTCGCAGCCTGAATCAGGACCGTAGGACGTGCATCTCCCCGCTTCCGGCATCATTATGTTCGTTCCGGGACCGCTCCGGTCATCGTGAAGATTGGCGACGTTGTTCCGGCCGACGAAGAGCATCCACGGCGCCTGATGCTGCTCAGGGTCGAGAATCCCTGAGATGTCTTCAGAGTTATGGCTTATATCCGGGAAGGGAGGGGTCGCGGGTTTCTTAATCGGCGGCCCCGCTTTGGTGCCTTATGTTAGAACCAGGCGGCTTTCGCGTCGTGTCAACTCTGTCACTATATTCTGTTTCACGAGTTGTCGGTTTGGCACTACACCGTGCGCATGCCCAATTCCAACAGCGAGTGTTCCATTCAGTGCCGGGTGTTGATTGCGGAAGTTTTGGCGGAGTGCATGCAAGATCTGTCCTTCCATCCGCACGTGGTTCACGCCCATCCATCGACGGAACCAGGCCCAGGGTGATGCGTTGAAATCGACAATCGCCACGACGCCGGTGTAGCCCAGGTCGACTTTGCAGAGCCGCAGCACTTCGTCACATCCCGGATTCATCATCGACAGGGAGTAACTGAAAACGACGAGGTCGAACTTGCCTTCGGCGACGGGTGCATCGTACGAGCGATGCAACAGCACCATGCGGGAACCGTAGCGCTGCACTTTGGAGCGAGCACGGTCGAGCATGTCCTCGGAGAAATCGAGCCCGGTTATCTGGGCTTCGGGGAAACGCTCCGCCAAGGCAACGAGTTTCATGCCGGTGCCACAACCGATTTCGAGGATGCGAGCGGTCAGCACCACCCGGTAGGCGGCCCTGTGAATGAGCGTTCTTCTGCCGAAGAGGAACGCCCAACGGGTGCAATCATATATGCGGGCGTGCCAGCGGTAGTAGGTGGCGAGGGATGCGTGGGTGGTCGTGTTCATGGAGTGACGTGGGCGAGAAGCGTGCAGCCATGGGTTCCCACACGGTCCTTCTGATGCAATCGGTCTGTAAAGGGAGTATTGAGTTGCAGCCGTTTCATGGCAAAATCCGGAATGAAATCGATCGCCGGACTGGCCGAGCGCATCAGGATGCAGGTGCCGGGACGGCTGTTTGCCAATATCAGGCGCCACTCATCGGCGAGCGCCTGGGATTGGTGCGACGCCAACCAATCCTGATGGTCTAGCAGAACGAAGTGAGAGTATCGGCCCGGATGTGCGCGCAGGAAATCGGCGAGTGTTGTGCAGTGGGCGGTCAGTCGCTTGACCGGGGTTTTCAATGCGGGCTGATGCTGCTCCCGCAGATAGTTGGGGCAACACTCGCGGGTGTAGCCGCCTGTCAGATAGACCCGCCAGAAGTAGTTGTCGTGGTAGGGGACCTCGGTGAGCACGTGCTCCAGCTTGGAATGGATATAACCGGTGAGGCCGCCGTGGAACTGCGATACCATCAGGCGANTCTGCGATCTGGGCACGCCTAGCATAGTCAATGCCATCGGTTGGCTATGTGTGACGAGTTCGCCGCATGACGAAATTGTCACAGTCCGGACATGGCGGAAGCATCATCCTTCACGACGACGATCAGTCGGACGCATTGCAAATGTCGAGGGATTTCCCGGCGACTGCGCTAGGAAGGCGGGGTGGTATGCAGGATATACCCGTTACCGCGGGCAGTTTCGAGGCGCTCGGCATGGAGCCCGAGTTTGACGCGGAGGCGTTTGACGTGTGTGTCGAGGGTGCGCGAGTTGGTGACATCACTGGACCCCCAGATCAAGCGGAGAATTTCGGTGCGGTCGCAGGTTTGGTCGGCGTGCTCGCAAAGGTGCCGGAGGAGTTTGTATTCCGTTAAGGTGAGACCCAACGGGGCGTTGTCGGCATAGCATTGGAGAGCTGCGGAATCGAAGCGGAACGGACCGGCGCTGAGGGGTTTGTACCCGGATTGGGCTTCGCTGCGTTTCAAGACGGCCTTGATGCGCAGCAGCAGTTCTTTGACGGAGAAAGGTTTGGTGACGTAATCTTCGACCCCGAGTGCGAGACCGGCCACACGGTCCTCGGGTTGGACGCGGGCTGTGAGCATGATGACCGGGGTGCGCTGGGTGCGCAAATCGCGGCGCAGTTCCTTGAAGACGCGCACGCCGTCCATTCCGGGCAAATTCAGGTCTAACACGATGAGCCCCGGGTTCACGGATCTGGCGAGGGCCAGACCGGTGAGTCCATCATAGGCGAGAACGGGAACGAACCCGGTCTGCTTCAAATTGAACGCCAGAAGATTTGCGATGTCGATTTCGTCTTCAATAACAAGGATGCGGTCCATCGGGGTTGCGGGTTGGATTCAGGCGCTGATTTGAGTTACCCGTGTCGGACGTGTTAGACACGCTTGAGGATCGGGGTTTGCACGCGGAGGTGTCCACTTCTTCCTTCAAGCGCGCTGCTAGGGTGCCAGCACCGGGAAGTATGGCCGTCTTGGTGGCCAATGGAATCCCTCAGATGTGACAAGAATGTCACATTGCGGTGTGGGTTGGCCTACCGAAGTTCATTGATTTCAAGGGGCATCGGCTGGAAACCCGCCTGTATGCACCGGCATGGGTTGGGTCGAAAGCTAGCTGAGGGGCTTGAGGGACGGAGTCCTCACAGTGTGTGTTTCAGCGGCAGTTGCCTGCCGCGCCGATGTGACAACTTCGTCACATTTAACCGATTGAGGCCGGACCACTTGCCGATGCATCCTTTCACGTTGCCCAACGTGCGGCTCGCAGACATGGCCATCCATCCTAAAATTCCCGTTTTCGCCTCGCAGTCGCTGGCTGCCCGAGCGCTCGTGGCGTGGATGGGTCTCGGCGGGCTGGGGACGGTTGTGACGGCGCAGGAGGTCACCAATTTCTACATCCGGGAATACCGGGTGGACGGGGCGCGGCGCCTGAAAAACGTGGAAGTGGAGGAGGCGGTCTATCCGTTTCTCGGACCGGGCCGCACGCCCGGCGACGTGGACAAGGCGCGCGAGGCGTTGGAAAAAGTCTATCACGACAAGGGGTTCCAAACCGTGTCGGTGCTCGTGCCGCAGCAGGATCCGCGGCGCGGCGTGATCCGCCTCGAGGTCGTCGAGGGCAAAGTCGGCCGCCTGCGGGTCAACGGCGCGCGCTTCTTTCTGCCTAGCAACATCAAGCGCGAGGCGCCGTCGCTGGCCCAAGGCGCGGTGCCTAACATGAACCAGGTCAGCAAGGAAATCGTCGGGCTCAACCGCCTGGCGGACCGGCGGGTGACCCCGGTGCTGCGCCAGGGCGTGGAACCGGGGACGGTGGACATCGACCTCAACGTCGAGGACAAGCGGCCCTTGCACGGCTCGCTGGAGCTGAACAACCGCTACAGCTCCAACACCACGCCGCTGCGCCTCGACGGCGGCCTGAGTTATGCCAACCTGTTCCAGCTCGGGCACACCGCGGGACTCAATTTCCAGCTAGCCCCGGAAAACCTGCACGATGCCGAGGTGTTCTCNGGCTATTACCTGGCGCGCGTGTCCGACGGCGTCAGCCTCATGCTCCAGGGCACCAAGCAAAACAGCGACGTCTCGACCCTCGGCGGCGCGGCGGTCGGCGGCCGCGGCCAAATCCTCGGCCTGCGCGTGCTGCGCGACCTGCCATCAACGGCGAGGTTCTATCAGAACGTCAGCTTCGGGATGGATTACAAGCAGTTTGACGAGAACATCGTCATCGGCCCCAGCACCATTGCCACGCCCATCACCTACTATCCGCTCTGCGCCAACTATGGGGCCACCCGCCTGGCCGACGACAACTTCACCGAGTTCACCACCTCGCTCAACTTCCACCTGCGCGGCCTCGGCAGCGGCGGCCAGGACTTTTCTAACAAACGCTTCAACGCCGACGCGAGTTATGTCTATATCCGCGCCGACCTCGCCCACACCCACGACCTCACCGGCGGCTCGCAGGTGTTCGGCAAAATCCAGGGCCAGCTCGCCAGCGAACCGCTGGTCAACGCCGAGCAAATCGCCGGCGGCGGCCTGGGCACCGCGCGCGGCTACCTCGAAGGCACCGCGCTTGGCGACAACGGCCTGTTCGGCAGCGTCGAATTGCGCAGCCCCTCGCTCATCGGCACTCCTAACAAAACCGGCGCGCGCGCCGACGAGTGGCGGTTCTACGCGTTCGCCGACGCCGGAATGTTGGGACTTTGCAGCCCGCTGCCAGGCCAGCAGCAGAGTTACAGCTTCGCCAGCGCCGGCGCCGGCACGCGCTGCAAGCTCAGCAACCATTACAATGCCTCGGTCGATGTGGCCGTGCCCTTCATCGACCAAACCGACGCCACCGCGGGCGATGTCCGCGTCACCTTCCGCGGCTGGGCCGATTTCTAACATGTATCTTGCCGCTCCCGAAAAATGCACAAGCGCACTTCACTAACACTCCTCGCCACCCCCAGACATGCAGCTTGGCTGCGGGCAGGATGCCCGCGCCACCGTGGTCCGGGCATCCTGCCCGGATTGGCACGGGCACATTCATCCTTCCTAACCGCGACGATGCACCGGCTGGGTTCGGCATGCCTATGCCTGTGCTTCGCTGCCGTTGCCACTCCCTTGCACGCCGCCGAGGCGTGGTGGAACCGCGCCTGGACCCAGCGCCAGCCGCTGACCCTCGACACCGGCGCCGAGGCCGCCGCCCTAACCGAAGCGCCGGGCGCCACCAGCGTGCTCGTGCGCCTGAGCGACAGCAACTTCCACTTTGCGGGTGCCCGCGACAATGGCAGCGACCTGCGTTTCATCGCCGCGGATGGCAAGACGGTTCTGCCCTATCAAATCGAGAGTTATGACAATGTCCTCAACGAAGCGTTCATCTGGGTCAGATTGCCCGACGTGAAAGCCGCGACCAAGGAAACCCTCCACCTCTATTATGGCAACTCCGACGCCGCCATGCCGCCGGCCGCGGCGCCCACCGACGTTTATGACGCGGACACCGTGCTGGTCTATCATTTTTCCGGACGCGGCGTTGCCCCGGCCGATGCCACCGCCAATGGCAACAACGCGCAGACGGTAGGCTTAACCGCCGACGGCTCGCTCATCGGCAGCGGCCTGAGGTTGTCGGGAACCTCTCCGATCACCGTTCCCAACACCGCCTCGCTGGAATGGAAGGCCGGTCAGCCGCTCACCCTTGCCACTTGGATCAAGCCCGCCGCGTTGCAGGCCAACGCGGTCATTGCCAGCCGCGCCGACGGCAGCTCGTCGTTCCGCCTGTTGCTCGACCAAGGCATCCCCGTCGTTGAAATCGGTTCGGCCGGAGGCCCGCTGCGCAGTCAGCCCGGCACCCCCGTGGCCGCCGCCGCCTGGAGCCACCTCGTCGTCGTCGCCGACGGCAAGACCCTCCAGCTCTTCCTCAACGGCGCGCCTTATGCCAGCGTCAACGCCAATCTGCCCGGCCTAACAACACCACTCGCTCTCGGCGGCCTCGCCACCGCCGCCGCCGGAACCAACAACTTCACCGGCGAACTCGACGAGTTCTCCGTCTCACGGGTCGCCCGGCCGGCCGCCTGGATCAAGCTGGCCGCGGTCAACCAGGGCACCAGCGACGCCGCCCCGCGCACGGTTTCGCTAGGCGCGGCGGAAGGCGATGCCGCCAAGGCGCCTAGCAAGTTCATGGAGCACCTGTCGCTGTTCAAGGACATTGCCGGCAACATGATGTTCGACGGCTGGATCGCGGTGGGCATCTGTGCCGTCATGATCGTCGTCGGCTGGAGCGTCGCCATCCGCAAGTTCATCTATCTGAATTCCATCGACAAGGGCACCAAGGTGTTCCTCCGGCAGTGGAAATCGCTGTCCACCGACCTCACCGCGCTCGATCCGGACGACCAATCCAGCAGCGTCGGCACCCTCGCCGGCCGCGGCGACGCGTCCGAACAAGCGCTCCTCGAGAAGTCGCCCCTGTTCCATATCTATCAGATCGGCTCCGAGGAGATCCGCCACCGCCTCGACCGCGACCACAAGCGTCTCCAGGGCCTCTCGGGCCGCTCGATCCAGGCGATCCGCGCCAGCCTCGACGCCGGACTGGTACACGAGAACCACCGCCTCTCCGACGGCCTAATCTATCTAACCATCAGCATCGCCGGCGGCCCCTACGTCGGATTGTTAGGCACGGTGGTCGGCGTCATGATCACCTTCGCCATCATTGCGCGCTCCGGCGAGGTCAATGTCAACTCCATCGCCCCCGGCATCGCCTCCGCGCTGCTGGCCACCGTGGTGGGCCTGGTGGTGGCCATCCCGGCGCTCTTCATCTACAGCTACCTCAACGGCCGCATCAAGAACTCGCTGGCCCTCATGCAGGTGTTCATCGACGAGTTTGTCGCCAAAATGGCCGAGTTCTACCGCCCCGCCCAAGAACCCGAAACCACCACCGAAAAAACCCGCTAGAACCAAATCCCAAATCATTGATCAGTCGGATCGGACCGATCCGTCGGATCCGACCGATCAAACCGATAACTGATTACTTCTTCCCCTCTCCCACCATGGCCTCCGCCGACGACAAAAGCTACGACGACATCAACGTCACCCCGATGGTGGACCTCTATCTGGTGCTGCTGCTCATCTTCATCATCATGACCACCGCCAGCGTGCAAGGCGTCAAGGTGAACCTGCCCAGCGCCAGCAAGGCGTCCTCGCCCAAGTTGGACGCGCCCAAGACCCAGGCCATCACCATCGACACCGAAGGCAAAATCCGTCTCAACGCCATGCCGGTGACCCTGCCCGAACTGGAGACCAAGCTCGCCCAGCTCAAGGCCGCGATTCCCGAGGTGCCCGTGATCGTGCGTGGCGACCGCCAGAGCCAATACCAGGGCGTCATGGACGTGCTCGACGTGCTGGGGCGCGTCGGCATCAACCAGATCGGCCTGGCCACCCAACCCCCCAACTGATTCTCCACCATGAAAACGCAACTTCCAACACCTCCCGCGCCCAACAAGCGCCGTGTCATCATCGGTCTCCTCCTAACAACCGTGTTGGCGGGGGGAGTCGTTTCCTTTCTCAACACGCCGGCGGAGCGCGCCCGGCCGGTGATGAAGAAGTCCGACATTGTTTCCATCATCCTGCCACCGCCGCCGCCACCCAAGATCGTGCCGCCGCCGCCCCAGAAGGAGCCGCCTAAACAGGAAATGGTCGAGCAGGAGAAGGTCGAAACCATCGACACGCCGGAGGAAACCGCGGCTGCCGAGCCCGGCGACGATTTGTTAGGCGGTGCCAAGCCCGGCAACGGTCCGGACATGGGCTTGCATGCCGGCCCCAAGGCTGGCACGCGCAACCGCATCGGCGGCGGCCGCCACGGCGGCAAGTGGGACAATTTCGCGGTGAAAGTGCAAAACACGATTGCCGGGACCCTGCGCCAGAATGCCGTCACCCGCAATGCAACCTTCAGCATGAAGGTGCTCGTGTGGGCCGACGCCAATGGTCGCATCACCCGGGCCACGCCGGTCGGCAGTACCGGCAATCCCACCGTCGATCAGGCGCTCAAAAACCAGGTGTTCGCCGGCCTGCAGCTTCCCGAACCCCCACCCGCCGACATGCCCATGCCCATCAACATGCGCATCTCCGCCAGCAAGGGCGGCCTTCTAACTGCTCTGCCATGATTTTCCCACGTCCCTTCCTAATCGCCGCCTGCCTTGGTGCCGCCAGCCTGTCGCGGGCGGAGGAATCCGCCACCGATCCCGCCCCATCCGCACCGCCGCCCGACGTACCGTTAGCCACGACCGAGCTGCCGTTAGCCACCGACCTTCCCGTCGCGCCCGCTCCATCACCCAACGTCATCGTCAATCTAATCAATCGGCTGGTGCAAAAGGGCACCCTCAAGCAGGCCGAGGCCGACGAACTCATCAAGCAAGCCGAGGCCGACGCCGTGACCGCCGCGCAGAACGCCGCGGCCGCAACCGCGGCTGTCGCGCCCCCCCCGCTAGGTCCCGACGAGCTGCGCGTCACCTATATCCCCGAGGTGGTCCGCAACAACATGCGCGATCAAATCAAACAGGAACTCATGGCGCAGGCTCACGAGGAACACTGGAGTGACAAGCCCGCCTCCGAATGGACGTCGAAATTCCGCCCCTACGGCGACATCCGCGTGCGCTATGACGGCACGTTCTTTCCCTCTGGCAACGACATCACCGGCGCCTTCCCCAACTTCAACGCCATCAACACCGGCGCGCCCTTCGACACCTCCGGCAGCCAGTTCTCCCCGCAATACAACGCCAATCAAGACCGCCAGCGCGCCCGCCTGTATGCCCGCGTCGGCACCGCAATCATGTTAGGCGACGGCTTCAACGCCGGCATCGCCCTGGGCACCGGCGACAGCAGTACCCCCACCTCGCTCAACCAAACCCTCGGCGGCTCCGGCGGCAATTTCTCCAAATACGCGGTGTGGTTGGACAAGGCCTTTGTTAGCTATGACGCCGGGCCCGGCGACGGCGAGGAACTCACGCTTCTGCTAGGCCGGTTCGAGAATCCGTTCTTCTCGACCACCGTGCAATGGGACTCCAACGTGAGCTTCGACGGCCTGGCGCTGCGCGGAAAAGTCAAACTCAGCGACAAGGTCTCGACGTTTTTCGCCGCCGGCGGCTTCCCGGTTTACAACACCGACCTCAACTTCGCCTCCAACCAGCCCGCCAAGTTCGCCAGCACCGACAAATGGCTCCTCGGCGCCCAGCTCGGCATCGACTGGAAAATCACCGACGACCTAACAGCCAAGGTCGGGCTCGCCTACTACGACTTCAACAACATTGAGGGCCGCCTGTCCTCGCCCTTCACCCCGCTGACACCCACCGACGCCGGCGACACCGACACCACCCGTCCCGGCTTCGCCCAGCACGGCAACACCTACATGGCGCTGCGCGACATCGTGCCCACCGCCGCCAACA
>TBL_comb47_HYPODRAFT_10006211_pt1 | contig 12972 bp, 13 predicted proteins | sample TroBogypolimnion_40_FD_10682 | JGI IMG/M metagenome (IMG submission 10682)
TTACAGCTATGCGCTGACGGCCGCTGGAGCCGATGCGCCGGTGAGCTTCACGGCGAGCGTGACGGACCTGATCGGACAGACCTCGAATGTCGCGACAGCGACGATCAATATTACTGACGATGCGCCGACGTTTACCCAAATTGATTACGCGACAGTTGGGCACCAAGCAAATGATATTTTGACAGGCACCCACAACATTGTCTTTGGCGCTGATGGCGAAGGGCAAATCAATCTGTCCCCTCTTACGACTATCAGTAATCTGAATTACTCTTCGGTCTTACACAACCCTGATGGTTCATCGACGATGACTGCCGGAACGGGGACCGCAACAACTGGGTTCTTCACGTTAGCAATCAACCCTGATGGAACCTACGTCTTTGATCTCATTAATCCAACACCGGTGACGCAGAACGTTGTCAATTTCTCCGGTGTCCAAGGGGCGCAAGCAACTCAGTCGCTCACCATTGGAGAAGTGACCTTTACGCCGGGAGCAGGCGAAACCATCAAACCGACTAGCTCTGGTTTTGGTATCGTTAATGGTAACTGGGATCCGGGTGAGTCGTTTACGGCAACGTTCGCCGGCAACCCGGTTCATGGCGTGTCGCTACTTATGAATCTTCAAAGCAAGCCCTTGACCGTGGACTGGCACACAAACATGGGCGACTCTGGACAGGCGACACTTTCCGCTGATGGCAATTTGGTTATAAATGCAACTCATGGCTTTTCGTCGATCACACTCACTGATACATCGTTAGACAGCTCGGAATCGGCAAAGATCAATGGGTTTAGCTTTTCTCAAGATGTTCTTCCCGTTGATACCGTCTTGAACTTCCAGGTTGCGGCGACCGACCACGATGGAAGCATTTCGCCGTCACAAATATTAGGCGTGCACTTGGTCGGCGGGGTCGCTGGCGACACGATTAGCGGGACGCCAGGCAATGACGCTATTGCAGGGACTTCCGCAAGTGAAACAATTATCGGTGGCGCTGGCAACGACACGCTGTTCGGCGGTCTCGGTTCAGATACGTTCAAATGGAGTTTGGCTGATCAAGGCACGGACGCCTCGCACCCCGCAGCCGATGTGGTTAAGGACTTTAGTATTGCAACGATAGGTAGCGGCGGAGATGTATTGAACCTGCATGACCTTCTGACGGGAGGCGTGGGCGTCACGTCTTCGCCGGATGCCGCGGCGCTCGATGCTTATCTCGATTTTTCAGCAAATGCGAAGGGAGATGTTGTGATCAGTGTGCATCCCACAGGTTCTGGAGGTCCTGTAACTCAGTTAATCACTCTTGAGGGCGTGACCTTGGCTGAACTCCACGCCCTTCCCCCGGTACAGTTGGTGCCACAACTGATCAGGACATCATTAGCAAGCTGATCGCCCACGGCAACCTCAAGGTCGACGGCTGATCGTCAATCACCCGGCTTGTTCTTGCAGGCCGACGCCATTCCCGAAGGGCAATCCGTGCGAGCGGATTGCCCTTTTTATTTGCGCGACAAGCAGCAGGTCGGTCTTGTTCTCCACGCCCAGCGTCACCACGGTGATGCCCAGGGCATGCGCCATGTTGCATAGGCCCTTGAGGGATTCCTGGTTTCCGGAGCGTATTCCTGGATGTCAGTAGCGTTCTAGCGAGCAGACGTCACCAAAAATGGCGAGGCCCCTGTCAGATCTTCATCAAACGCGTGGCGCGCGCTGCCGTACAGGCCAAGCACCCGTTTGACGTAGGCCCGCGTCTCGGGAAAAGGCGGCACACCCTTGTAGCGATCGACCTGGCCTTCGCCGGCGTTGTAGGCCGCAGCGGCATAGCTGATGTTGCCGCGGTAATACGACAGCAACCAGCGCAGGTAGCGCATACCGCCGCGCAGGTTTTGCGTGGCGTCATACGCGTTGCGCACGTTAAAGCGTTCGGCGGTGTCGGGAATGAGTTGCATCAGGCCCATGGCTGCTTTGGGCGACTGGGCGCTGGTGTTGAAGTTGGACTCCACCGCAATCATCGACAGCACCAGTTTGGGGTCGAGGGCGTACCAGGCGCTCAAGGTGGCAGCCAGCGGAATCAGCCAGCGTTTCTTGCTGGGCAGGGCCAGCAGGTATTTGTCGATGGACAGGCCGTTGCCGGGGTGCAGATCGGCCGGCAGGTCGGCGTAGACAGGTGCTCGTGCCGGTGCCTTTTCAGGCAACTGGTCCTGGTTGACGCAGTCCGGCAGTTTGACCGAGGTGAGTTGAATGGTCTCGAGCATCTGATACGCCTGGGCGTGGCCCATTGTGGCTGCCACCGAGAACAGGCTGGCGGCAAAAGCCTGGTTCGCAGGTACGCCCTGGCCAAACGCATAGAGCATGCCCAGGCGGTACTGGCCTTCGGCGCTGCCCCAGCGCGAAGCCTGGCAGTACAGCACGGCAGCCTGCCATAACTTGTCGCTGGTGTTGGCGCTGTCCGGCTCTGACTCAAGCACGCTGGCTTGCTGCAGCAGCTTGCGCACAGCCGGTGGTGCGTCTTCCATGACGGCGACCGAGGGTGGCACATAGGCGATGACCTGGGCCAGCGCCGCACCCATGGGCGCACCGGCCAGCCATAGCAGACAAGCCAGTCGGGTCACCTGATCCCCGGCCCCGTCGCCCCGTCAAACCCGAGCGCGGCCAGCAGCGGCAGGTCGGTCTTGTTCTCCACGCCCAGCGCCACCACCGTGATGCCCAGGGCGTGCGCCATGTTGCACAGGCCCTTGAGGAATTCCTGGTTGCCTTCGTTGGTGGCAATGCCGCGGATGTAGCTCGGGTGGACCTTGATGTAGTCCAGGCCCAGATCGGCGAGCTTGCTGCTGTCGGCAAAGCGCTGCCCGAAATACTCGATGCCGACGCGGCAGCCCAGCTGCTTGAGTTGGCCCGCGAGTTCGCGGAAGGCGTCGAACTGGCGGAACACGCCGTATTCGGGCACTTCGAACAGCAGGCGTTTGCAGACCTCGGGGTAGGCCTTGAGCAGTTGCGTGAGTTCGTGGCGGAAGGCGTGATCGGCAATCGTCTCGGCCGACAGGTTGACGGCAATGTCGCCGGAGCTGGTGCGCAGGTGTTCGATCGCGAGCTTGACCACACCGAGGTCGATCGGCGCGGTCAGGTTAAGTTGCGCCGCCATCGGCATGAATTCGCCCGCCGTCATCAGCGTGCCCTTGTCGTCTGTCTGCAGGCGCAGCATGCCCTCGCGGTGCAGCGGGCTGTTGCCGTCGCCCGAGACGACCTGGAAGAAGCTCAGCGCCAGGCGTCCGCCATCCACGGCTTCGGTCAGCAGCGTGCGCCATTGCTCGGCTGGCAGTGCCGCCTTGGCCTGGTCGTCCTCGACGGCCTGCCAAGTGTTGGGTCCCTGGCTGGCGGCGCGCGCCAGCGTTTCGTCGGCACGCGAGAGCAGCTCGCCCATGTTCTGCTCGCGCTGGTAGCGCACGGCGCTGAGGTGGAACAGGTCGGGCACCCTGTCGCTCCACTTCGGCAGCACGTTTTGTATCAGCCGCTCATGGATGTCGCGAGCGGCCTCGGTGGCGGTCGCGAAGGTCGGGCAGACGATGGCGAATTCAGCGCCCTTGACACGACCGGCGCGCTGCCCGATGCGGCCGTTGCCGCTTTCATAGAGCGCGGTGCCGACGTCCTTGAGCAGCGCATCGGCCTGCTGGCGCCCGAGCCGGGCGTTGAGTTCGTTGAGGTCCGGCAGGCGCACCATGACCAGCGTGCCGCTGGTGCCGAACTGGTCGCCCTGCAGCGCCTCGCGCAGGTGCGAAAGGAAGTAGTCGCGGCTCGACAGGCCGGTGACGGCATCGCGATTGACCTTCTGACGCAGGGCTTCGAGGCGCGTCGCTTCTTCTGTGAACATGGCCTTGAGCCGGCCCACCATGTCGTTCATGGCGCGCGCCACACTCCTGAGCTCTGGCGTGCGCGGTTCGGCGATGGTCAGGAAGCGGCGCTCCGCGATGGCCTGCGCCTGGTCCACCACCTGGCCCAGCGGCCTGGTGATGATGCGCATCGCCAGGGTGCCGACCACGCCGGTGATGGCGGCACCGAGCAGGAACCAGAGCAGCAGTTCCACCGTGCCATCCCACAGGCTCTTGTAGGCGTAGATTTCCTGACTGGCCAGCGTCAGCGTGCCGTATTGGATCCAGTTGTCCTGCACCTGGGCCTGCCCCGGCGTGGTGTGGATTGGAAACAGCTTGACGAACCACTCCGGCGCGCCTTCGAGCTTGGAGACGCCGATGCGCTCGACCAGGGTCACGCCCTTGGGCGAGGTGATGCGGATGAAGCGGTAGTGGCCAGCGTCAAACTGGGCCGCCACCTGCAACTCGACCATCACCGGGTCTTTGGGCAACTGCGACAGCGACAGCGCCAGCGCCGTGGCGTTGTCGATGTTTTTCACCTGCAACTGCTGCTCCAGGTAGTGGCGCGCTGACAAGATACTCACGATCATGCTGCCGCCGAAGGCGACGGTCATGACCAGGGCGATGGCAATCCAGAGTTGTTTGATGAGTGACATGGTGGGCTCGCTGGATAAGTGGGGTGAACGGGGTCCAGGGGTGGATCAAAGACCTTCTTCGCGCATGCGCGCAAGCACATTGCGCCATTGCGACAGTCGGGCAGTAGGGTCGGCCGACGAGGTGGCGGCGCCGCCGACCCACAGACCTTCGGCATTGAAGCTGAAGACCGGGGTCAGGTCGGAGCGCATCGAGGCCGGGCGCACACTGGAGATCAGGTTGTCAAGAATCAGGGGTTCTTCAGTCGGTTGCGGGTAGTAGCCAAGCACCATGTGGGCGATCGGCGCCGTGTTGCCGACCTTGTAGCGCACGTAGACCAGGCGCAGATGTTCGTTGGTGATACCCAGCATCTGCAGCGTCATGTACTTGGAGATGGCAAAGTCCTCGCAGTCGCCAGCGCCGTTGCCCATGAATTCGAGCGGCGTGGCCCAGTAGTCTTCGACGTGGTACACTTCCATGTCCGACTTGAACTGGATACGGCGGTTAAAAAAGGTATTGACCTTGTTGACTTTATCGTTATCGGGCAGGGCGCGTGTTTCTTCGATCAGTTGTCGCCAGGCGGCTATTGTTTGCGCCGCCCGTTCACCGTAGCGCTGCATCGCGAGCGACTGGGTTTTGTCCAGATTGGGCTCGGCCAGCGAGGCGGCGTAGACCAGCCACAGGCCAAATATCAGCAGCAGCGCGTACGCCCCCAACCCGGGTCGGGGCAGCGCTGCGCTCAGACGCTCTGCGGAGAGTTTCTGCATGGCGAAATGACGCCCGGGGGATGGGTCCCGATATCCGCGAAATTGAAACCCTGATTGACAACTGTCATATTTAGTCCGGATACACAAAGTAACAATATGAGGTATAAATCGATCCTTCCCCTGAACATTATGTTCGTTTTCAATCGGAGAGTAAAAATGAAAAATAAATTCCCACTGATGATTGTTGCCATCTTGGCCACTTGGGGCGCACAGGCGCAGACGCTGCCGGGGCCGATGGTCCAGGCAGCGCGTAAGGCGGTGGTGAGCAACCCTGAAGTGCAGGCTCGCTGGAATGGCTTCAAGGCTGCCGGCAACGAACGTGATGTGGCGCGCGGCGGTTATTTCCCGCAGCTCGACCTGACAGCATCCACGGGACGCGAGAACCGCGACTCACCGCTGGCGCCTGCCGGCGGTTACGGTACTTACAACTTCAATGCCGCGCAACTCTCGCTCAACCAGATGCTGTTTGACGGTATGTTCACGTCCAACGAAGTCAAGCGCCTGGGCTATGCCAAGCTGACGCGTTACTACGAGCTCAGCGAAGCCTCCGAGACGGCAGCCCTGGAAGCCGTGCGCGCCTATGCCGACGTGGTGCGCTACCGCGAACTGGTGGACGCGGCAACTCAAAACTACGCCGAGCACAAGCAGGTCACGCAGCACGTTGAAGAACGCGCCGCCGGCGGCGTCGGTCGCGGCGTTGACGTGGAACAGGCCAACGGTCGTCTGGCACTGGCGGAGTCCAACCTGCTCACCGAACTGACCAATCTGCACGACGTCAGCGCGCGCTACCTGCGCGTCATCGGTGAGAAGCCACCGGCCAGTCTGCCTTCGTTTCCCGAGCCGTTCAAGCTCGGCACGATGCCGCCTTCCATCGATGTGCTGATGCGCGATGGCCTGCAGGGCAGCCCCACGCTCAACGCGGCGGTGGAAAATGTGCGCGCCTACAAGACCGCGATCGAATCGCGCAAGTCGCCCTACATGCCGCGCATCGATTTCCGCGCCTATGCGGCTGGCGAAAACAATACCGGCGGCATCCTCGGCAACACGCGCTACAACGGCGTCGAACTGGTGCTCAACTACAACCTGTTCCGTGGCGGTGCCGACGTTGCACGCGAACGCCAAGCGGTTGACCAGAGCGAGCAGGCGCGCGACCTGCAGGAGAAAGCCTGCCGCGATGTGCGCCAGACGCTCTCCATCGCCTACAGCGATGTGCGTTCCTTGGACGAGCAGCAACGCTACATGGACCAGCACCGGCTGGCGACGGAGAAGTCGCGCGAAGCCTATCGCCAGCAGTTCGATATTGGCCAGCGCACGCTGCTGGACTTGCTCGACAGCCAGAACGAGTTCTTTGAAGCCACGCGCTCCTACATCAATGCCCGTTACAACCAGGCCACGGCGCAGGCCCGCACGCTCGCTGCCATGGGCCAGTTGGTTGGCGCGCTCGGTGTGAACCGCGCGGACGTGCCCAGCGCTGCGGACGCGGGCCAGGACCGCACCAGCATCGACCCGGCCGAACTGTGCCCGATCGATGAGGTCGTCGTCGATACGCTCGACAAGATCAAGGCCGAGACCGTGATCCCGGTGCGGGCGCGCCCGGCACCGCAGGCACCGGCACCGAAAGTCACGCCAGCGCCGACCAAGGTCAGCCTGTCGGCTGACGCCCTGTTCGATTTTGACAAGGCGGTCATCAAGGCCGACGGCCAGGCCAAGCTCGACAGCCTGATCGCCCGCATCCAGGGCGCTCAGCTTGATATGGTGATCGCCACCGGTCACACCGATGCCATTGGCAGCGACGAGTACAACAACCGCCTGTCGCTGGCACGTGCCGACGCCGTCAAGGCTTACATGGTCAGCAAGGGCGTCGATGTGAAACGCATCCGCACCGTGGGCAAGGGCAAGTCGCAACCGGTGGCCGACAATGCCACGCCCGAAGGCCGTGCCAAGAACCGCCGCGTTGATATCGAAGTGCAGGGCGCCGCGAAGTAAGCTGGTGCTGAACCGGATGACGGCCCTGCGGGGCCGTTTTCTATTGCGGGGCCGATTGTTACGCGTTCAGCGCACCAGCGGCGCGTCCGGCAGTTCGTTCGGATTGACCTCGCCTGCCACCAGCGCAAAGTGCTGCACCAGCAGGTCCGTCACCTGCGTCAGGGTCTGGCCCAATCCCTCTTCGAAACGGCCCTCCTGGAACGCGGCACGCATGCGCGCCACCATGGCCTGCCAGACTTGCGGTGTCACCAGGTCGTTGAGTCCGCGATCGGCCACCACTTCGATGGCGCGCTCGGCCAGCAGCAGGTAGATCAGCACGCCATTGTTGTGCGCAGTATCCCAGACGCGCCACTGGCCAAACAGCATCAGGGCGCGCTCTCGCGTGATCTGGCGCATCGGCGCATTGCGCCACAGGTCGGTCAGCGGAAGGCTGGTTTCAACATATACGCGGATCTCACCGGAGTGGCGCCGCTCGCTGGCAGCCACTGCCTGCGTGAGCTTGCGCACGAGCTCTGGCGTCATCGTGCGCCCGGTCGGGATCAGGCCGGACCAGCCATGCTTGAAAATCCGTTGCATGCGCTTGAGCATTACCAGTCTCCCGAGGCGCCGCCGCCGCCAAAATCGCCACCGCCGCCCGAGCTGAAACCGCCGCCCCCACCCGAGCCACCGCCGCGACCCCAACCAGGGCCGATGCCGCCGCCAAAACCGTGCCCGGCGCCAGCGAACAAGGCCACCATCAGTGCCACCAGCGCGGCCAGGCCGGCCAGTAGCAGGCTCGATGTCACCAGCAGCGCCACCACGCCGAAGATGCCGCCCGTGGCCAGAGCGCCCAGGTTGTTGCCAAGCAGGCTGCGCGCCACGCGTGCCACCAGCGGCACTACGATGAAAACGAAAATTGCCAGATCATTCCACTGGAATCCGTCGCCTGACCGATGCGATGCTTCCTTGGGCGCCGGCAGATTCTCGCCACGGACCAGCGCCGTGATCTGGTCGGTCGCCGCATCGAGTCCGCCAGCGAAATCGCCCTGCTTGAAGCGTGGCGTTATCGCTTCATCGATGACGCGCTTGGCCGCCAGATCGGGGATGGCGCCTTCGAGAGTCTTGGCCACCTGGATGTTGATTTTGCGGTCACTCTTGGCAACCAGCAGCAATACGCCATCACCGATTCCCTTGCGGCCGATCTTCCAGTCGTTGGCAACGCGGTTGCCGTAGCTGAAGATGTCTTCTGGCTCAGTGCTCGTCACCAGCAGCAGCACGATTTGGGCGCCGTGGCTCTGCTCAAAGGACGTGAGCTTGTTTTCCAACTGTTGCCGCTGCGCTTCGCTCAACGTGCCGGTGTTGTCGACCACATGGCCGGTCAGCGCTGGCACGGGCTGTACCGCGAGCGCGGGCACCAGCGACAGCAGCAAGCACAGAGCCGTCAACCAGCGGCAGCAGACAGACAGCAGATTTTGTGAGCGATGCCGCATGGGCATGGCGTTCATGGCACGGCCGGTGTTTACTTCTTGTTGAAGTCAACGACCGGGGGCGCGGTGATGGCCGCTTCATTTTGTACAGCGAAGTTGGGCTTGACCTGGTAGCTGAACACCATCGCGGTGAGGTTGCTCGGGAAACTGCGCGCTAGTACGTTGTAGTCTTGCACCGCCTTGATATAGCGGTCGCGCGCCACGGTGATGCGGTTCTCGGTGCCTTCGAGCTGCACGCGCAGGTCGCGGAAGCCCTCGTTGGCTTTGAGCGTGGGGTATCTTTCAGAAACTGCCATCAATCGGCTCAAGGCCGATCCAAGCTGGCCTTGTGCGGCCTGGAACTTCTGGAACGCCTCCGGATTGTTGAGCGTTTCCGGCGTCACCTGAATCGAAGTCGCCTTGGCGCGGGCCTCGATCACCTTGGTCAGCGTCTCCTGCTCGAACGCGGCCTCGCCCTTGACGGTCGCGACGATATTGGGCACCAGGTCTGCGCGCCGCTGGTACTGGTTGAGCACTTCGCTCCAAGCCGACTTGGTCTGCTCGTCGAGACGTTGAAAATCGTTGTAGCCGCAGCCCGACAGACCGAGTGCGCACAGGACGACCAAGAACCAGCGTGCCATAGAAATCTCCTGCTTGTGAAACGCTACGGTAGCATAAATCGGATACCCGACAGTTGGCTTAATCGGTAAAAGTTTGCGCCCAACGCAAGCCATGTGCAAAGCGCGGCAGAATCGGGACTGCACCACCCACTGACCATCATGCCCAAAGCCAAGAAAACAGCCTTGACCATCGCCGGATTGGCTGACGACATCGAAGCGGCCTTTTACGAGGCCCTGCAGACCGCCGATCTGGAAAAACTCATGGCCTGCTGGGCCGATGAAGACGATCTGGTCTGCGTGCACCCGAGCGGGCCGCGGCTGATCGGCATGGGCGCCATCCGGGCCGCCTTCGAAGCCATGTTTGCCAAGGGCAGCATCCGTGCCTGGCCCGAGGGCGTGCGCCGAATCGAGTCGCTGACCAGCAGCGTGCACAACCTGCGCGAGCGCATCGAAGTCATGACCGAGGAGGGGCCGCGCATGGCCTATGTCGTAGCGACCAACGTCTACCACAAGACCGCGCAAGGCTGGCGCATGGTGGCGCACCACGCGAGTCCCGGCTCCGAGGAAGACGCGCAGGAAGTCACCCAGACGCCGCATCTGTTGCACTGATCCCGTGGCGCCGCGTCTCCAATAGCAGCCCGAAGCATGAAGAACTATGCAGCGCCCCTGTGGTTGCCGGGCGGGCATCTGCAAACCATCTGGCCGGCCCTGTACGGGCATCGGCCGCAGGCACCCTTGCCACCCTACCGGCGTGAGCGCTGGGCCGCGCCGGATGGCGATTTCATCGATGTAGACTGGCTGCAGGGGCCGTCGAGCCGGACCTTGCTGGTGCTGTTTCATGGTCTGGAGGGCTCATCGGAGAGCCACTATGCGCAGGCCTTTGCCGATCTGGCCCGGCAGCAGAAATTCGCTTTTGTGGTGCCGCATTTCCGCGGCTGCAGCGGCGAGTTGAACTGGGGTCCGCGCGCCTACCATTCAGGCGACTTCGAAGAGATCGGCTGGATTCTGGCGCGACTGCGCCAGCAGCATCAGGGGCCTATGCTGGCGGTCGGCGTTTCGCTCGGTGGCAACGCGCTGCTGCGTTGGGCCGAAGAAATGGGCGAGCAGGCGGCGCGCGTCGTGAGCGCGGTGGCGAGCGTGTCGGCGCCACTCGATCTGGGCGCCAGCGGCCGTGCCATCGGACGCGGCTTCAACCGGCTCGTCTACACGCGGCGCTTTCTGGCCACGATGAAACCCAAGGCGCTGCAGAAGCTGGCGCAGCACCCGGGTCTGTTCAAGGCTGACGCCTTGCGTGCGGCGCAGGACCTCTATGCGTTCGACAACGTCTTCACAGCGCCGCTGCATGGCTTCAGGAACACCGACGACTACTGGGCGCGCGCGTCGGCCAAACCGCATCTGCGGCAGTTACGCGTCCCGGCGCTGGTGGTCAACGCCGGCAACGACCCGTTTGTGCCGGCTGACAGCCTGCCGCTGGCGCATCAAGTGGGGCCTTGGGTGACGCTGTGGCAGCCGGCCCAGGGTGGCCATGTCGGCTTTCCGAAAGGTCCGTTGCCCGGTCATATCCGGGCCATGCCGCAGGCTGTCGGCAACTGGCTCGCTGGGCAGATCGATCATGACAGCAGCAAGGACAACAGCAATGGATGACATCGTCCGACAAGCCTTGGCCAAGTGGCCCAATGTGCCGGCCTGCTATGGCTGGCTCGGCTTGGATGCACGCGGCAACTGGTACCTGCGTGACGAGCGCGCGCAGGCGCTGGGCCCATTTGCTGGCGGCAGCTCGGCCGGCAAGGGCGACGAGCTCAAGCATGAGGGTCTGATTGAATTCATCGCGCGCAACTACGAGAGCGATGCGCAAGGCCAGTGGTATTTTCAGAACGGCCCGCAGCGTGTCTACGTCGAACTGGAGGCCACGCCGCTGATCTGGCGCGTGAATGATGATGGCTCGTTGTACGACCATCTTGGCCGGCCGGCGCGTTGGCAGGCTTGCCTGCTTGACGAGCAGGGTCGCCTGTACCTGCAAACCTACACCGGGTTTGGCATGGTTCATACCATGGACACCGGCCGCGCGGCCGATGCCATCGAGCGCAACCGCTGGACGCTGCAGGAGGCAGCGGCGGCTGATCTACCGGCGCGTTTCGGTTACGTGATGAGTCCGCAGGCGCGGCAACCGAAGTAGCCGCTGCGTCTTACTTGGCTGCCGAGGCCGGCGCTGCTGCCGATGCGGCCGCAGCCGGCGCTTCAGGCGCTTTCGGTTCGTCGAACTTGGCACCGCCGGCGTTGGCCATGTAGACCACGGCACGGCCGATCTCGATCGGCTCGAAATCGCCGCCGCCTTGCGGCGTCATCGCGTTCTTTCCCTTGATGGCCGAGTTCAGAAGCGCTTCGTAACCGGCCTTGATGCGCGGCGCCCAGGCCGCGGCATCGCCAAACTTGGGCGCGCCGAGCATGCCGGCCGTGTGGCAGGTGGTGCACTGGGCCTTGAAGACTTCTTCGCCGCTGCGCAGTTGCCGGTTGGCGTCGCGGACTTCGACGATGCCAACCTTTTGGATGCGGGCGGTCACGGCTTTCTCCACATTCACCGCGCCGGCTGCGGGCTTGTCACCCGATGCCACGTAGTACACCAGACCGATGATGATGAAGATCGGCAGCACGAACGAAAAGAAGACAGTGACCAGCAATTGCCTGGGGTTTTTCACCGGGCCGGTGTGGGCATCGTCGTGATCAGAAGCTTGGTTCTTGTCGCTCATGGTGTCCTCTGGGGTTCGGGGCGTGGAAAGCAGCCCGCGATTATAGCGGCCGGTCTTCGGAAAACACCTACAATGCCCCCTTCGGTTTGCGGCTGTAGCTCAGTGGATAGAGTATTGGCCTCCGAAGCCTATGGTCATCCGGGCTTCCTGCGAAAATGTGAATATTGGTCTTTTTTAGAGTTGCGGCTGTAGCTCAGTGGATAGAGTATTGGCCTCCGAAGCCAAGGGTCGTGGGTTCGATCCCCGCCAGCCGCACCAATTGTTGAAACCCAGACGCGGCGCGGCCTCCCGGCCGATTCGTGTTTGGCTATCATCCACTTCGCTCATCCAGCTCCTTCATGGAGTTGCCTGTGAGCATCAAAACCCCCCGCCTCATCCGCGACCGCTGCGGCGTTTTCTATTTCCGGCTGATTGTTCCGTTAGCATTGCGGCAGTCCGTTGGTAAAACAGAGTTCCGGCGCAGCCTAAGAACCAAAGATTCAGCAATCGCCCGGCAGCGTGCTTTGGCGCTGTCCGTCGCAGTGGAGACCCGAATGAATGACGACATTGGCAATTTTTCGCACCTGTTCAAACCCGATGCCAAACAGCGCATCCGCGAGAAAATCGTAATTGACTTGCCTAAGGGCATCATCCAAACCGATACGGATGAGGAAGCAGCGCAACTGCCCGCAATCTTGGCGGGCATGGCAGCAGCCAGACAAGCGGAAATTGCGGCGGGCATCTCTGCGGTGCTGCCCATGGCGAAGTGCGGCACGAATCTGGAAGCTGCTAAAAGCGAATTCCTTAAGGAGCGAAAGCTAAGGATGGTCTGAACAACTCGCAACCAAATGGCGTAGCGGGTCGGTAGTTTTCAAATGGCGAGATTTCACGTGCAACCTCTCAAAGTTGCGCTGCTTTTTCTACCCATTGGGCTGCTTTTCGCGCC
>TBL_comb47_HYPODRAFT_10006214_pt1 | contig 12971 bp, 15 predicted proteins | sample TroBogypolimnion_40_FD_10682 | JGI IMG/M metagenome (IMG submission 10682)
TCTTTGGATCGCGCTGGTAGAAACTCACGCCCGGCAAGGGGTCGGGATGTTTCGCATCCACACCCGCCAGTTTCAAGGCCTTGCTGTTCAGCCATGCGCTGTGGCAGTCAATGCCAACAAGCATCACAGGACGGTCAGGAAATACCTTGTCCAACACATCCCTGGTTGGGCCTGTCGTTGGGAACATGGTATAACGCCAGCCAAAGCCGCGGATCAGCCTGGCATCCGAGTGAGCATCCGCCCATGTTTTTACCCTGGCAAGAATTTCGTCCAACGAGTTGGTTTGCAGGTCGGCACCGGATGCGAGCAGTGCCATCCATGGGTGCATATGGGATTCAACAAATCCCGGCATCACCATTTGACCTTTCAGGTCGATGACTTTGGTATCCATCCCGATGTAGGCTTCAGCTCCCTTGTTGTCGCCTGTGTAGGCGATCTTTTTGCCGGTAACGGCAATCGCCTCAACTTGTGGATTCCGGCTATCCATCGTGTAGATTGCGCCATTCTTAAAAACAAAGTCGGCCTTATCCGTTTTGGAACTTCCGCAGGAAATGAATAGCAACAGGCATGTACCCAGCATGGCTTTCAAAAGATTGATCTTGATTGCATTGTTTTTCATAAAATCAATTTTTTAAGTGTGTACCTCTTGTAAAAATTATTTATTGCCTTTTGCCAGCATATCAGCAATTTGAACGATAACATCGATCATTGGCATTTCAATGTCTTCGGACTGTTCTGGCAAGGACGACATCTGAACGATGACAATGTTGTTGGTAGGATCAACATACATGTGTTGTCCGTGGATACCCCAGGCAAAAACACCCCGGTTCTTATTTTCGGTGATGTACCAATACGAACGGTAAGATTTTATAATCGGTTCCATACTGGCAAAATCGCTGGCTTTCCATGACGGGTGATCGCCATTACTGGTAATATTTCGAATTACAGCATCCGGAATAATTTGTACACCGTTGACCTTACCATGATTAGCAAGCATCATGCCAAAACGGGCATAATCACGTAAAGTTGTATTGATGCCACCTGTACTTACCATTTTTTGAGCAGGGTCAACGATCGTATAGGTTTCCCCGGAAGTGCCTAGTTTTGACCAGATTTCCTCACTGATTACCTGTTCCAATGGTTTATTTGTAACTTTAGAAATGATCCAGCCGGAAATTTCAGCAGTTGCCGATGCATAACGAATTTTACCGCCATTTACGCCATAAGGTTTAATTTGTGGCAGTATCTGGTAAACATTCTCTGAACCATTATTGGGCAAAAAACCGACAGATCTTCCAAAACGGTTAAAATAACTGTCCGGATCTTTTACTCCCTCCATCTTGCCATCAGGAACAATGGCAATATTCATGTCCAGAACTTCACGTACAGTTGCACTGCCTGATATCGTTCCCATTAATTCCGGAATATAAAACTCAACCTTTTTGGTTTCATCCAATACCCCCCGTTGAATTAAGATTTCAGCAACCGTGCTTTGAACCGATTTGGTCATTGATGCTACCCAGTGAGAGATAGAAGGAGTCATCCCATTAGCATAGTATTCTGTAACAATTTTCCCGTTTTGAATTACAATAAAACCATCCGTGTAATGCTGAACAAGCAAATCTTTCAGATTGTAGCTTTTATGAGTGTAGCTTGAATCCGTAAAAGTTTTGTCCAGCAAATTTATTGGTGAAACATCAAGCTTGCTTTCCGGCAGGCTTCCTCTTTCAATGGGTGCGGTTGAATTAAAATAACGCATGTGTTGAAATGACCATCGGTTATAAGGTGCAAACATATAATTGGCCTTGGTTACCTGCTTGCTTTCCGGCGGGGGAAAACCTTGAGCCAATCCAAGTTCTTGTGCAGTTGGAGGGGCGGGTAAGTTAGAATCCGCTTTCTGTTTAACAGATTCCTGGCTTTTTTTAACAACCGGCAGGCTATTTTGGGCATAGGTGATGGAAGTCAGTAAAAAACTCAGCATGACCAATCCTGAAAAAACTAATGATAATTTTGTCTTCATAACAATTTGGTTTTTATTTATTAGTTCTTTTTATCCTGAATCAGAATTACAATGCAGGACACTTTAATGGTGTGGATTCAGGAGTTTGAATTATTGAACCCAATGCAAACAACTTTCAAAACTATATATTATTTATTTGGAAAAACAATTGTGGTCAGAAAACAAATCCCGAATTTTTAAATTTTATAAATCGGGATGTGTTTTTCAATTCCGTTTTGAATCTGTCATTAATTTTACATACATACCCTGAACCAGAAGATGTGTTTGAAATGATCCCCTGCTAAAACAGCTCCTTCAACGATAATTAACTAAAATTCAATTAACATTATGAAAACGTACGTTCTTTTTATCATATTTGTTTTCTTCTTTTGTAACGTTTCCCTTTACGCACAGGAAGAACAGCAGATCGATGCATCCAAGCCTACCAACTTCTACTCCTACCTTAACAACTCCCTTGAATTTCTTTCCAGGGAGAAAAAAGGAAACCTGATCGGGTACAGGGCTAATATAACCTATTCGCCCTCTGAGCGACACCTGATATTGGGAGAGGTTCCTCTGCATTATAATTTACAGAAAGGGAAATTCGGTTTTGGAGATATTCGTGCAAGATATTTTTACCTGCCTTACAAAAATTACGAGAAATTCTTTGGAGCTTTCGGACCTTCTGTTGATATCATCGCGCCCGTGGGAAATGTCGCGAACGGTATCGGAAACGGAAGATGGGTCATTGCTCCCGGTCTCGCCGGGGCGCTGATGTTTGCTGAATGGTTCCAGGTATTCCCGGTGCTTTCGTACCAGTATATGAGCAAACCCATTTCCAGTGACACAACTGCGGTGAGTGATCCCATAAATGGTATTACGCTTCAATTCATTTCAGTGTTTGCATTATCCCAGAAGGCATTTATTGTAGTAACGCCCACGTTCAATCAACACTATGTGAGCGGAACCGGTTCATTTTCATACATCCAGGAATTGTCGTTTGGTTATATGGTCGGACCGAAAGGACAACTTTCGGCATACCTGAAAGGAGACTTCAAGGACAATCTTTACCAGGTGAGCGTCGGCTATACAGTCTTTTTCTAATGAGTGGTAAACTCAATCTGACACCTTCGGAGATTTTACAAGCAAACAGAGGGAAGTCCCAACTTATCGGGGATTCGTCAACAACTACTCCACGGTAATAGACTCTTTTCCAAAGGGGTCTACATATAACTCCGTCAAGTCGTATTCCTTACTGATGTCGGTTGAACTGGTTTCTTCCAATCTTTGGGTATCTCCTTATTCCCTGTATCAACAGGAACTATTCTCTATAATATGTTCACGTCATGATGAGGATGGATGGAACTTCAAACAGGTTAGTGATTGGTTGAACGAGAACGGGTATAAGACCCCTCGTGGGAAGACTTTCAGGGAAAACCATGTCTGGTCAATCTATATAAAGAAACAACGGTCTATCCAACGATTTTCAAGGGAATACGACCCTGTAATCACGGATATGAAGGTGGATGTGGTGGATTACTTACCCAATCAGGAATGATATAAAGTAAAATCCTGATAACCCTTATCAGGTACTTATCCTCTGTTTCAGGTTAAACAGATGTTCCATTGAAAAGGTGTATTCCATGAACATATACCCTTTTCTTCTAATATTATTTACGGAATACACCTTCCTGTAATCCTTATATAAAGTACTTATCCTCTGTTTCAGATGAAACAGAAGTAAATTGATTACAGGTTCTGGTAAACATCCTGTATTTCCTTATCCCTTATTCCAAGGTAGATCTTGGTGGTCTTAATTGAAGAATGATTCAGTATCTCATTCAACATTATCAATCCCCTTTCAGACCTTTCATTGTTTTCCCAGACTCTCCGTCCGAATGACTTCCTGATAGAATGACTCTTTATTTTTGAAGTATCCTTTACCACTTCATATTTTATCATCAGTTCTTTCAGTTTCCAGTTCACAAACTGAGGACTAATTGTCTTTGTCCCAAATCTGTTAAGGAATATAAAGTCAGTGGGGTTGAAATGGTTTATTTTACTTACAATTCGTGATATGGTCTCCTGAAGATGTTGGTTTATCAATATCTTTCTCGTTTTTCCTGTTTTCTTTTCTACAATTTCAACTTGGTCTTTATTCAGTAAGTCATTCCAGTGAAGGGATAGGATGTCTGATATTCTTAATCCGGTGAACATTCCTACTGTTATTAGAAGACAAAATTTCCAATCACCATCTCTTTCCAGTTTCTGGGTCAGTAGTTGAAGTTTATCCCATTCAATAAAATCACTTTTTGTTTTTGATCCGATTAGACTCATGAGATATAAGGTATTGATCCGGGACAAAAATGGGATCAAAATCTTTCAAAAAAAAATAAAATGGAAGAAAGTGAAAGATATAATTTATTGAAGGTCTTGAGGTTGGGTGATATGAGATTGGGTCACAGGGTTATATGGGGGTATCTTTCACTATTTGATAGAAAGTGAAAGAATGATGGGGTTGGGGGGGGAGGTTCAATAAACATTCCGTCTTTTAATGTGAAAGTGTTCTAAAAAATCATCCAAATCCTTACTCCGGTATAGAATTTTTCTTCCTATCTGGATAAAATCAATATTCCCCCGATCCCGATAATTTTGAAGTGTTCTGTTTGAAATGTTAAGATACTTACAAGTTTCTTTATTTGTTAAAACTCTGTCCACCTTCTTGTTTGAAAGTGTCTCCTTAATTTCTACAACTTGATCCTCAACTCTATCAAGTCTTTCCTTGATCTGAAGTAGGATTTCAATAGGATTGATAAGTGTTTCCATATTTTCAATTAAATTGTTCTTACAATATTCCCATTCTTATTCACGATAACCACCTTTCCGTTTGATAGTTGTAGTTGAACCGATTCCTCTTCCTTCTTGTACCAATCAACCCGGACACAATCTCCCTTTTTCCAATATGTCCTGACATGGTTTCTTTGAATATTGACCAGTTCCACATTCCCATTCACAAGTTTCAAGAATTTTTCCATTCCCTTTTTGTTTTCCACAAAGTTCAGTAGACCCTGAACAATAAAAAAATTACTTCTGATTCAATTTAACCAGAAGTTTTTCTGAAAAACCATTCCCGGAAATTAATATATATGAAGAAAAACACTTCATATCATGATAACTCAGTTCAAGGATTACACACAACAAACACCACAGAGTCAAGAAACGTTCAATCCATTCCAATACGAACGACGTATGATGGTCTTCGAAAATTATTGGAACGATTCCGTGTTTAATGGATTTAATAACCAATCTGTCAAACCTTTTCTGGAAAATATTGGATTGATGATAGGTGAACAAGTGACCGTCGGACACCGATACATTACTTCAAAGGAAAGTCTTTCATACTATTTAAAAACTCCCGGTGGTGTGATTTGGGATCACCCAGAAACGTTTCCACTCACATATTTCGGGTTTCATGGAAGTAAAAAGGGATTTCAACTACCACAGGAGGGATTGATATCGAAAGACGATATTCTTGAAATGTGTACTGGATTTAAGGATTTTCCAACCGTTCTGTACTTCGGTTCGTGTTCCTTATTTGAAGACGATGACCAGTTCGGTTATGACGTATTAGAATCCAGTGGATCATGTGGTGTCCTTGGGTTTAAGGAGAAAATACCATTCAACATTGGAATGTTAATAGACCTGTTGTTCATTTCATCGTTCTTTCTTTTTCCTGACGGTAATCCCTTTGACAATCTTGAATATCTTTATAATGGGGTGATTGAGGAATTTCCTGTTTCGAAAGAACTTGGTTTCACTTTGTACATTTGATTCTTACTTCTGGAAAAAACGAATCCCGGAAATCCGGGATTTCAATTTACAAAAACCTCAATGTAAAGATCCCCCCATTTCGTACTCCCTCGTTGAAATTCCAATCCTTCAGGAATGAATGACAAGTTATCTTTTGTAGTAAACGGTATCATCATTTCAGAAAACAGACAAAACTTTCTTACCAATTCAGTAATCACGGGATCATCCTGTTCACACAGTATCGTCGGAAATGGTTTTAGATTGTTTGATCCGAAATCCTTTATCTTCTGTGATAAGAACCGTTTCTTCAATTCTTCATCCATGTGATAAGATTTATCACCATATATAATAATAAGGAGTGATCACCGACTTAATGGTATCTGGTGATTCATTATTCCCTCCAAGATTTCCGAAGGTTATTTTTTCTTTTCTTTCATTTTTATTAGTTCGTTGAGTTCTTCAACGGTAAACAGTTCTTTTAGTTTATCTGTTTTCTTGTCTTTCACTTCCCCTTCCTTCAATTTGACACAAACATCATATGGAATAAATGTATAATGTGGTTTAATTGTAAAGAATGAAAGTTTCTTTCTTTCCATCCTTTGACGAAGAACCTCTCTATCCAGTCCTGTAAAAAGTTGTGATTGTGGAAAGGTAAGATACTTGATTTCATTGATAATAACCGGGATTATCTCGAATTCTTCTGGTTTTGACTTTTTTCCTGTCATGATATTATGGTTTAAAATGGTTTAATGGTACAAATATAATATGTAAAATATTACGATCCAAATTTTTTTACAATTTTATTTTCTTAAGGAACAACGTTTTATGAAAAACAGACCTACCACATATGAAAATTACAAGTGGTTTATTTTTTTATCTGGGGGAAAATACATATCTTTGTAAAATAATTGGTACATGATGTAAATGTGGAAGTACTGAAAAACTAAAAAATAGAATCTTGAAACTCTTAAAAAGAATTTAATTAATCAAATTAATAATAACTAAAATCAATTAAAATTATGAAAAATGTAACAAAGTTCGGTATTACCGGAAATGTAAAGGTGTCATCCAAAATGGTTGAATCTCTGAAAACAAAAATTAACAAAATCATCAAATCCAAAAAGTATGGTAATTCTATTGTTCATGATGAAGTTATTAAAAAACTAAAACTTCTTGATGATAAGTGGTATGAAAACCTTAAAAAGACAATTGACGAAATCATTTTTTCGGAAATCGAAAAGAACCTGAACGGAGTAGTTGACGAAGTTTTGACTTCTATTGATAACTTATTCATTGACCGTATCAAAATCGAATGTAAACGGTAAGATTTGAAATCGAAATTATCAACTCGGATAGGTAATAATTCAAATATATGAAAACACTAAGAATCGAAGGAATACAAGACGGATAGATCCTGATACAATTCACCTAATTTCCTGAATAGTAATTAAATAGAAAATTTCACCAAGGTGATACTAATAAAAGTCTGGTCTTTCCGAACCGAATGAAACAAGATAATGAATTGAATATTAACCAAATAGAAACAATTATTATGAAAATAAGTATTCCAAGTTTAGATTTATTTAGTCGTGGTCAAGTTGACAAAATTGAAGAAAATTATATGAATCTTTTTAATAGATCAAGTGAACAAAATGATAAGTATCTATTACCTTGGTTGACATTTAAAGATTGTATAATTCGTAATTTCAAACCAATGTCAAAGAATGTAAAATACATAACACAACCGTTCTTTAACTTAGTTAACAAACATTTGAAAACATTAAAAGGTATTTATCTTGAAGAAAGTTTAAATGATAATAAAGAATTTCTAAATTTCAATGGTATCTTGTTTACCAATGACATCGGATGTATTTTAGAATTGGAAGGATCTGAATCTTTCTATACATTATTTGATAAATATACTGGTGTACCATTTGTTTCTGGAAGAATTGATTTTGATAGGATAAATGACAATTGTCATTCCGATCATGTTTATTACTTCTCGGAAATAGAAAATACCTTTTCAAATTCCAAAATACTTCATATTGTTGTTTTTTTTATTCTTTCAATACTTTTAGAACAGATGATTGATGGTAAAGAAATTATCATAGTTCCACCAAATGGTAAAACCAAGACTAAACATGGAAAATATGTTAATGGTACTCGAACAGGTATAGAAGTTTGGGACAGTCGTATGTTTAATACATATGTTAGACTTGAAGGTTTTTCGGTTACTGGACATTTACGTCATCAGTGTGTTGGTGAAGGAAGAAAAGACCACAAACTTATTTGGATAAATGAATTCGAAAAACATGGATATAATCGGAATAAACTAAGGACTGACATCAATTAACAAGGACTGAAGTCCTTAGTTTATAGAACTTCATCAATAGAAACTCCGATGACAATCTTTAAACAGAACCAATTCAAAAATGAACTAATCACGACAGTATTTTGTGATGATTTTAAACGATTCATTCGATTAATGAAAGAAGATGTCGTAAAACAAAAGATTGATGATTGTATTTACGTTATTGATAATCTCACGGAAACGACAATTTTGGACTGTCTGGACACATTATCCAAATATCAGGAACAACTGGTGGATTATTATAAAGACAAAAGTTTTGAATAATCAACCCAATATTTCTGTTTTCAAATCTATCAAAACCTTGAAACACTAAATATTACAGAAGAAAACAGTGTGTGGGAAGAAATTATTAATATGAACAGAAGGAAGAATCTGATTGAAATTTTGTCCGAAGATGTTCCGATATTTGATTTGTAATTTTTTCTTCATCCATTGTCCCCTACCTTTATCCACTCAATCTCAACCAATGGAGAATAACCTTCATCACAGGATTAAACGACACTTATTTGTAATTTTCGATAGATTTGACCGGAAATATCACCCTGACAAGGAAGAATACAAAAAGTTAAGGGAAGAAAGGATTATCCGGATGTTTAATGTTTCCGTGAAGATAAGTAATCACGACTTTTTCCCGAACTGACTTTCTTCTTTTCCCTTTCTCGTTTAATATCCTTGTCGATATCATCCAATAATTTTTCGTACATCTCCCAATTTTCAAGGTATTCAACCAGTTCCTTGATCCTGTCTGTTTCCGGTTTCTGTTTCATGACCATTTTTATCACTTAATCAGTCAGGGTATCAAAAGGTACTACAGAAAAATCAAAAATATTTTTTATTTGAAATGAAATGTTTCATTTCTGACTGATATTCAAATCAATACAGTTGTAGGTTTCACTCTGATCAAATCTTTTATGTTTTTTGATTTACACACATACCCTTATAACGTATTAAAATAGAATACCTTCTGTGACTTTTGTTTTTCTATTCATCAAAAAATGACCTTTCCGGATTAATATATAACGAAAAAGAATTTTAGTCCTATGGTTTACTATGATAACGGTGAAATTTACCTCGACTTCAAAACTGTTTTTGAACGGACATCTCTTTCAGAATCGACACTTTTTCGAAGACTCAGGAATAAGAAGGTTAAGGGTGTAAGATACAGGAATAGAATGTTGTTCAAATATACCGAATTGATTGAATTATTCCGGGATGAGTGGGATTATACAGGACTTGAAACAAAACAAACCAAATGAAAAATGGACTTACCCTATAACACTGATGATAAACAATCCGATGAAGAATATTTCACAACCAATATACCTGAAGGATATGAACCAGATGTCATCGATTATGATTACATCTGGAGTTGTGAACCACAAGTGATAACCCCTTTCCCAGAACCACAAATCTTTGTTGGACAGATATATGACGGATTTACACGGGAACTTTACTTCCATACATACAATAAGACGATACTGACCAGTCCAAGTGGGGAATCCCGGACATTCGTCAAGTATCTTTATTCAAAAGTATATCCTGATGTCGATGAAGAATAAGTATATCAAGACATTTGAGGGTTATCGACTTTATAAAATCCGTATGAAACACAGGAAGGAACGGGAGAAACAGGAAAAATTAAATATGAAACGGATAGAACGGGAAAAGAAGTTTGGTGTGGAAGATCCTGTTAATCCGGGTGAAACTGTCAGTGGAGTGGAATAATGATTGACTACGATTAGATTATTATCTGTAATCAAATAACTGATCGATTTTTATATGATTTTCTTTATCGAAACAAAGGTCTTGTTCATTCCCAAACCCAAAACACATTCTTTCAGAATGGAATTTTCCTATTTGAATAATATCATTTTCAGTTAAGGTTGTAGGATTAAACCGGTATGAGACTTTCAAATTCTTGTGATGTTTGTTTCTCCGATTGAACCTATCTCCCCACGTTTCATCCAATTGATGTGATGTTAGATAATAATTTGAAACATTGACCATACTGATTTGAAGAACAACTTCATCATAATATCCTATGTATTTATAGAACTCTCTAAGAAATCCAAGGAGAATTAGTTCATGACCAACTGTTTGAGTTAATCTAAGACTGGGAATTAATGTACTATTAAAGGTCTTCACATAAAAAAAATTATTGGAACATCCCAACTCAATAAATCCATTCGTCAAGATTTCAAAATATGATGTGACTTGTTCACTACAATATTCTTTGAAAACCACCCCATTCATTTTCATATCATATTTTCCACTGGGTGTAAAAACAGACATCGATTTATTGGGATCGTATCCTCGACAATGGACTTTCAACCATTCTCTAAAATCGTTAAACGGGATGTTAAATTTTTCTTCATTGGGGTATTTTGGTATGACTGAGTATAAAAGTATCGGGGTCGGAAGTTTCAAGTCTTTATAATGTTCAATGTGTTCATTCCAAAGTGATTTTGAATTAATGTTCAACCCAAATTGAGGGTCTTCTTCATCAAGAAGATTTCTTCGAAGAAGAAATTCTTGAAATTCATCCTGTTTTCTTCTTGAAAAATCGAACATTTCACGGACTTGATTATGAGTTGAGGGTTTAGAACTATCATTTATTCGAATGAAATATTGATGGGTCTCACTGACCATATGTGGTTTCTTCGAACTTTCTGGGACATGGATAACTACGATGACCTTCTCACTGGAAGGGATTGGAATTGGTGTTGAGATATGATAAAATACTGGTGGTTCGATATTGGAACTAAACACTTGATTTAACCATTCATCCACCGGTTTGGATTGGATAGTGGATTCTGTCCCCACGATATTGGAATCCTTATCAACACCGATGATTAGAAATCCCCCATCTGTATTACCAAATGAACTAATATCTTTGGATAGTTCCTTTTTCGATTTATCAGGATCACCAATTTTTTCCTTGTAATCCAGATGATACCCTTCTGGTTCTTTTCTATTATTGACCAGATCATCAATATCCGAATAGTCCAGTTCTGACACAGGTTTTGTAAACATCTTTTAAAATTTAATAATTGAAAATACTCCCCAGATAAGGATGACCATCGACAACAGGAATGGTAGTAGAAACACTAAACAACCACTTTTCTTCAATGTTTTTCGGTAATAAACACCCGGAATACCTGTCCTGATTGAATATCCTCTTGTTCCAAATGATCCAAACCCCGTCCTTTGACTTGAAGAAACACCACTCTTGGATATGTTCAACCCGAAACCTTTACCAAGATTTATCCGTTTTCGAAAGATTAGTCCCATTTTCAGTGATGTTTGGTTCTTCCAAAGGTAAAAAGATGGGGATAAATAACAAATACTTAAAATTTCATTCAGTTGATTTAATATTTTCACCATTGTACATTTGTAAAAATAGTTCTAATCTTATCTTTATCATTATGGAGACATCGACAGTAGAACCAAAGGTCAGGAAAGAAATTGAAGATTTTGTGATAACACCTAATTACAATTATTCCCCATTAGGGGATATCTGGAAACATAAATCATTATTCAAGGATAAAATCCCACAAGAATTCAAAGTTCTTGAATTAAGTTCCGTATGGTTCACCCCTGATGATAAAGGATTCATTTGGGATAAAAACTTTACTTATAGGTCTTTAAAATACGATAGTGGAGAGGATTTTATACGGTTTGAGGGTGATTTTTCTGTAAATGGGTATTTGACATTTCAAGAGAATACAACTTTTATTAAAATGGAAGTTCCCGTCAACTATAATTTGACATTCAAAGTTGACTATTATCAAGGAATTAGAATAGATACCGTTGATTATTGGACGAAAGAACAAAAGACTATCAATTTGTATGATTATTTGATGAAAGATCAATACAAAAAATTGGGATTACATAGTCAAATTAATAATCCACACACTGATTTCGTTAAATTCACCGAGATATGGGATGTCGTCTCTCGGTCAAACAAAGAACAGGTTCATACAAGTAGTTATTATTATCACTATGAAATAGTAAACTCACACGAACTACTAATGTTTCTTGTATCAAACGTGAATCTATATAGACAATACACCAGTAATTATCTTGGAAAAGAAAGACACGAATCAATTGGAACAATGTTCGACCTAAATCTTAGTATCTATGATAGATACTATCTGATATTCTGTTCGTTATCATTAGAAAAATTATATTCATATTGGGAAAGAATTGGGGTTCTTCTTTTTCAGTTCATTAAACCCACCCCGGTATCTGATAGAAACCTTTCTTTTCAAAAACTAATAACAAGTCTGAAGGAAGAAGAGAACAATGGGGAATATTCATTCTTATTGAGTTCCCAAAATTTTAAGTGGTTATCTGATTTCAACATATCTGATCATAAAGACCTCCAAAAATATCGTCATCCATTAATTCATTATAAAATAAGAAACCCTTTGTTTAAAGGTGGATTGTTTTCTGGGACTGTTTCATACTGGATACAGAATATGATGAAAAAGGAAAAAATTGAAAAACTTCAGAAGGAGAACGACAATTTAGTCAACTTTATAAATCATCAATTTGGTTTATGTAATGATGGGTTAGAAAGGACATTGGAACTTATTAAAGAAATTGAAAAGTCTCAATAAGTTCAAAATAATCTCTGATGAATTGTTCCTAATACTTATTTGTCAATATCTTTGATATATAAATCATACAAAATGATCTGGATTCTCTTCTACTACTGGATATGCCGACTAAATTGACCACCCGCTGCCGATCTATTTTGACCNCCTCCTGCCGATATTGTTTGACCAC